>JGI24890J29729_1000015_pt1 | contig 200702 bp, 212 predicted proteins | sample FreactcultureFD7_FD_29729 | JGI IMG/M metagenome (IMG submission 29729) | reverse complement strand
GGGGGGGGGGGGGGGGGGGGGGGGGGGGCTATGGTGGCGTTTAGCGAAGATAAATCAATGAGTGGGGATTCATTTTGAAGGCACAAAAACACGGACCGTCTTTTTTGACTGCGGGGGTTTCGTTCGTTGTCGGACTTGCGGCGACAGATAAAGGTGTCTCGGTTTCTTCCCCGATTACCTTTGATGATCTTGAGGCCGTCGCGAGGGCGTGTGGTGTTTCGCCGTCGTCGTTCTATCCGTTGTCAGTCGGCGTTCCGCTTGATGCGACGTTCAGCACGCTCAATTAGGTCTCGCGGGTTGAAGCCGATCGCTTCGGCAAACCGACCGAATACTTCGAGGTCGATGGGGCGCTGATTTTTCAGCAGGCGGGTAATTGTTACTGGGTGCAGTCCGGTTTTTTCTGCGAGTTGCACTCGGGTCATGTTTGCTTCTGCCAATGATGCGACCAACTCAATGGCGACCGCACCATTCAGCGTGTTTGTTCTCTCCATGGCGTGAACTTTACACCGTTTAGGCGATAAATAACCCATTTGGTGTGGATATCTATACGCGATACGACAAATCCTCGAAGTATTTGGAGGGTAGCTTTCTTTTCCGACACGCTAATGACTTAACCAAATGGTCTAGTTTCTAAACCAAATGGTGCTAGCGTCGAGTTATGAGCAACTCCGCACTCGCCAAAGAAGTCGTCCGCAACGTCGTGCACCTGATCGACAAACACGGGACCAATAAGCGCACAGTCGCCATCGGCGCAGGCATGCCAGTTGAAACATTCAACCGCCGAATCTCAGGCACCAGCACAACACCGTTCAACCTGGACGAGGTGCAGGCAATCGCCGCCCACTTCCAAGTGAGCATTCACTCAATCGTGCCGAACGAGGTCACCTCATGACATACCCGGTCGAATACCTGACCCCGAAAGAGGCAGCCGAGGTTGCCCATCGGCACCCGGTCACGATCCGTTCAGCACTCGCCCACGGCGAAATGCACGGCATCCAGCGAGTACCGAACGGCAGTTGGTTGATCCCGGTCGCCTGCATTGAACCGTGGATGTCTGGCCAGCTTTGCGAGCATCTCGCGAAACCACGGAAGCTCAAACTGATTCGGAGTGCATCATGACCACTGTCGACATCTTCCAGTACGCGGGACAGCAAGTCCGAACAGTCATCGTGGATGGTGAGCCATGGTTCGTGGCTAACGATGTCGCGGTAATCCTTGATCTTGGCAACCCGCGCACTTCGCTAGCTCTTCTCGATGATGACGAGAAGGGGGTACACACTGTGGACACCCTTGGTGGGGCGCAATCAGTCGCCGTTATCAACGAATCCGGCATGTACTCGCTCATCTTGCGTTCACGTAAGCCTGAGGCGAAGGCGTTCAAACGGTGGCTCACTCACGAGGTTCTCCCCACGATCCGCCGTACCGGTCATTTCGGGTCGGCACTCCCCACGAACTTCGCTGAGGCCCTTGAGCTTGCCGCGTCAGAGATTCGCAAAGTCGAAGCACTCGAAGCGCGAGCCGCAATCGAAGCCCCAAAAGTTGCTGCCTACGACCAACTGATGGACGCCGAGGGGTACTACTCGATGGAAGCTGCCGCGAAACTCGGCGGGATCGGTCGCACCACCCTGTTCACACGCCTACGCGATGCCGGGGTCATAACCCGTGGCGGTCGCCTGCCCATGCAGCGGTATTTGCACTGGTTCAAAATCACCACCGGTACGTGGGAAGACAAGGACGGCATTGCGCATGTTTCCGAAACAGCTCGGGTACGCCCCGAAGCAATCATGAAGGTTCTTATGAAAGCTGGAATCGAACTGTTCACGGCGGTCGCATCATGAGCGCCGTGGACCGTAACCGGACTATTTGGCAGCGCATTCAGGGCCATTGCGAGCCTGTGTTCGGGCGTGTGGTTGCTGATCAGATCGCGACCCTGTTGCTCGGCCCGGTTGTTGCTGAACGTCAGGATGCGTCAGAGCGTGCCGGTTCCGAGAAGAATCTCCGCACCGAGCTTGACGAACGGAACTTCGCGACACGTATGCAGTTGCAGAACCTACATGTTGCCCCGGTCGATGTTCCTGGCGAGCAGATGCAGGGGGCGGTTGCATCATGAGCGCCACCAGTCGTGTCCTCAATGTCTTCTCGGTGGCCACGTCACGAGTCGCCGCTGCTGTGCTTCACGCTCGCGTTCCCGAAGGAATGACTCATCAAGACCGGGAATGTCGTACTGGGGTTTCCCGAGCCAGTGCTTTCGAACTCCCCACCGTCCAGATGGGCGGTGCCGCCAGGTCAACGGAACCAGCCGACGCGACCAAAGCCAGTGCTGAATCTGACCGGTTCGTAGATGCACGCGAAGCGCTTCCTCGACGTGGGTACGCCCCGATCTGCGGGAAGTGCGCCAAATGACTCCGAACCACGAATCGGAATCGGTGTCGTCGGTGAGCACGATGTCGGCAACAAGCCGTATGGGCGGGGTTGTGCAGTCCACGCGGGCGGTCGGTTCGCTCATAGCGTGCAGCGTCATCCCTCCGTGGGTGAACGGGTCCACCTCAAACAGAACGGAGGGGCCGCTGATGGACAGTTCGATTTCGATGCCGCGTCGTCCGGGTGCCACTTCGTTGTGGTCGAGCCTGAGGACGTGCCACGCGCGCCGGGCCAGTGATTGTTCCTGTCGAACAACTTGCCATGTGGCCAACATGATCGCGGGCAAGGACAGGGCTAATGCCGCCAAGCCAATCCAGATGCTCATTTCCATGCGGCTGAGTCTACCTAGCCCCTAATTCCCCTCTTCTTTCCACCCTTCGCGGGCTGGATCAGCACCGGGCGCACGTCGGCCTGGTCGCGCATGACCTTTGAGAACTCAACAGCGTTGAAAGACCACCTCACAAGCTTCGGCTGTGTGGCTTCCCGGCATTGCGGGGGCGACTGCATAGAGGTGGGTATCTGACGGTGCGCGTAAATGGGGTCTTTGTGGCTCCCGGCGTTACGGGATCAATCGGGGGCTGGCCCGTAATCCAGTCAGCGCCGAGCCTGAGATCGGTATTCCGGGAGTATCACCCGGCGGCGCACTCGTAGTAACCGAATGTCACGAAAGGACATCGCATGAAGGCAGAGAAGAAGCCGAACCCGTTCAAGTTGGCTCGGCGTACAGCGAATGAGGCACAGCACGCGGCGAACGTTTCCCGTGTCGCGCACCTGTTCATCGAGGACGAGACCACTGAACGGACGGTCACCCGGCGTGATAGCTCAGGCAAGACCTACGAAGTGACGGTGACGAAACGTAAACGGCCCTCGAAGCTCCTGCGCAAGTGGGACCGGGCACACGCAATCTCAGACCTGAAATAGAAAACCCGCCAGTTACAGCTGGCGGGCGATAACACGAAAGCGAGAAACTACATGTCAGAAATTGAGAATACCAGCAGTTACGCCGAAAGGCTTGACGGGCTGAAAGTAATCACCCTTACCGATGGTGAGGTGTGGAGCGCACGAGACCTGATGGGTCTGAGCGGTTACGACCGCTGGGAGAACTTTTCGAAGGCAATCAACCGGGCGATTCAGTCGGTCAATGCGACCGGGCTTGATGCCTCAGATCATTTTCGTGGGGTCACGAAAATGATCGAGCTTGGCAAGGGAGGCAAGCGACATGTGGAAGATGTCGAACTGACCCGGTACGGCTCCTACATCCTCTTCCAGAACGCCGACAGCTCGAAACCTGAGATCGCGGCCATTCAGCAATACTTCGCAATCCAAACCCGGAAGCAAGAACTAGCGGAAGAACTGCCCACCGACTTCGTTTCCGCTCTCCGTGCCCTCCTGATGAGGGAAGAAGCGAACCTGGTGTTGACGGCGAAGGTTGCCGCTGATGCCCCAAAGGTTGCCTACGTTGACGAGTTCGTTGACTCGGATGATGTGGTGCTGTTCACGGTTGCCGCGTCTGCTTTGGGAATTCCGGTCGGTGAGCTGCGCACCCAAATGTTGGGCGCCGGATGGATTTACCGGGTGATCATAGGGCACCGCTGGTCGAAATCTAGTGGCCGGTTGGTTGAGGAGTCCGAATATCGGGCGAAGTCCACACATTCTGAGCAGTTCCGGTTGATGCCACAACATAATGCCCCGCGTCATCACAACGGGCAGGTCAAGCAAACCCTGTACATCCGGTCTGAGGCTTTGCCCAGCATCCGGCGACGATTCATTACCGGTCTAAAGGCGGTAACAGCATGAAGAAGCGCACGAACTACAAGCCCCCGGTCTGTGTCTCACGGACTGCAATCGTCCTGGCACTGCTCACGGTCGCGTCCCTTTCGTATGCGGTCGCAACACTCGTTGTGATGCTGCTCGCGGGGGTGGTGTTCCAGTGATGACTCCGGAGGAATGGTCGGCAATCGTTCGGCAACAGACCGACCCCGAGGCGGGGCTGGACATCTTCACGTTGAAAGCCGTCGTTCGGTCGTTGCGGAATAGGGCCGCGAATCTTCCGAACGGCAACAACAACCGGCCATGGATGGGCGCTGCCGATCATGTGGCGCAAATGATCGAGAAGGGGAAGCCATGAACCACTCAAAGAGCTACCTGATTGTGCGTGGGCTGGTTCGTTCGGTCCTCGCGTTCTCGTTCCTTCTGGGGCTGTTGGTCCTGATCGCACATATTGAGGGGATGAGCTTTTGAGCCACCACGCACTGACGCAGAAGAAAGAGTTGTACGCATTCCGTGGCCTGTGTGACTGCGGGAAGTTCAGCCGGGTTGTGATGGGGCGAGACCTCACCGCACAGTCTGAGCTTCGTGAAATGTATTTGCTCCATGTGAAGGTCGCGAAGGCTGACGCGAAGTTGTGGGCGGTGAACTCGTGACCGGGCACCTGTTGCGGATCGCGCCAACACGTCGCCCGTTCATTGCTGAGTGTTCTTGTGGTGCGTTCTATTGGGAGTCGCTTGGTCGTGACGATAGCTCGATGGCTGAGTTGCAACACGACTACTCGGAGCACCTAAAGGCGACATCATGAACGCGCTGCAAGGCATCATCCAAAATCTTGACGAGAACGAATACCACTCGCACCCAGCATTGTCTTCCACACAGGCACGGCAGTTGCTTGATTCACCCGCCCGATTCCATTACGGCAAGAGCCATCCGCAAGGCCACAAGGATGCGTTCGACCTTGGGACGGCAGTTCACACGAAAGTGTTGGGTGCCGGTCATGGGGTCATCACATACCCGCCCGAGCATCTCACCCCAGCCGGTCACGCATCTACGAAGGCGGCAACGGTTGAGTGGGTTGCTGAACAACGGGCGAATGGTCTGGTGGTTATTTCGGCAGCAACGAACGACCAGGTGAATGCGATGGCTGAAGCGGTCCTCGCGCATCCGACTGCACAGGCGTTGTTCGAGCAGGAGGGCAACGTTGAAAGTTCGGTGTTTGCTACAGATCCGGCAACGGGTGTGGATATGCGTGCCCGGTTCGATTTCCTCCCCAACTTCATGGGCGATAACCCCGTGGCTGTGGATTTGAAAACGACAGGTAAGAAGGCAACGAAACTCGGCTTCGAGCGCTCCGTCCTTGATTGGGGTTATGAGACGCAAGAGCGCTGGTATCACCACACGCTGAAGCTCGCCACGGGTAACGCGATCCCGTTCCGGTTTGTCGTCGTTGAAACTGCCGCACCACACCTGGTCGCCGTTCACGAGTTGGACATTGTGTGGCAGGAAATGGGCGACGCGAAAACGAAACGTGCCTTGGAGACGTTCGCAGAATGCACCGCGAACAACTCATGGCCCGGCTACCCCGAAGAAGTCCAAATGTCTTCACCCCCCGTGTACGCGGTTTACCAACACGAAGAGGAATACGCATGAATCTCACCGAGAGCATTGCCCCACGCTCAGACCAACTCAATGCTGACGACCTGATGAGTGGCCCCGTCCTTGTGACGATCACGGAGGTGAAGCAGGGCACACCAGATCAGCCGGTGAACGTCGTGACAGCAGAGTTCGGACCGGGGCGACCATATAAGCCGTCCAAGTCAATGCGTCGCGTCATGGTCATGGCGTGGGGGGCAGAGTCGAAAGAGTACGTCGGTCGGCAACTGACCCTGTTTCGTAACCCGTCGATTCGTTTCGGCAAGGACGAAGTGGGGGGCATCCAGATTGCGTCGATGTCGGGCCTTGAAGCTCCACTCACGGTTGCGCTCACAGTCACTCGCGGGAAACGTGCACCATTCACTGTTCAGCCATTCGCTGATGCACCGAAACCCAAAGACGAATCTGGGCGGGATTGGCTCAAGGAGTTGAGCCTCACTGATTCGAACATGGATCTGATTTCTGCCCTCGGAGCTGCGGCACGAACAGCGCACGCGAACGACCAAGTTATTGCGGTCATTCGTAGCGAATACCAACGAGTCAAAGCTGAGTCGATCCAGATTGAGGGCGCCTGATGCCGGGCACAACACAGGACGGAAACCAACTGTTTTCGGCGTTCATTCCGATCCCATTGGCGAAGAACCCGCTCAGTCTGAACGGGCGTGACCATTGGCGGGTCAAGGCCAAGCACACCAAGACGTGGCGAACTTTCGCAGCCCTGAACGCTGCGCGGTTCCCTGCGCTCGGCAAGTGCGACGTGACGCTGATCTGGTTCGTGACTGATAACCGTCGGCGCGATGAAGACAACCTGTATCCGTTGCTGAAAGCCCTGTGCGATGGCCTTGTGGATGCTGGCGTGGTCACGGACGACACAGCCGAGTTCATGGGGAAACGGTGCCGTATCGAACGGGCACCCGAAGGGACCAAGACCGCTTATATGCGTTTGGACGTGGTGAAGGTATGAGTGAGCCACGGATGAAAGGCCCGGAGGTTATCGCTGAAACCCTGTGGCTGCTCGATGCGGGCGTTCACCCTTTGATGGTTGCTCAAGTGTTGGGTCGGTCGATGCCGGTGTTGGCGCGCATGTTTCAGCGGTACGGCGAGAAAGATTTGGCGGCCCGGTTCGATCAGGTCTACAAGGTCGCGGCGTGATCCCCAAGGCGGTGAAGGTGGCGGTGCTCGCACGAGACAACAACGTGTGTGTTCTGGCCTCCTCTCACTGCCTCGGTACGGCCACAGATTGCGATCACCGGGTTGGGCGGGGCATGGGTGGGAATAAGCGGTTAGACGTGCCACAGAACCTCGTGGCCACATGCCGCCCGTGCAACAGCCTGAAAGAAGACAACGCCGATTTCGGGGCGGAATGCCTGGCACGCGGGATCAAGATTCGCCGCTCCAAATCAACACAAATCGACCTTGAACGGTGCCTCTCCACACCCGTCGTTTTCCCTGACGGTACGAGCTGGTTCCTGACCCCGTGGGGGCGACAACGACATGAAGAAATTGCTTACTGATTATGAAGAAATGGGGTTAGACAATGGCACGCATTAGAACGATCAAGCCGGGGTTCTTTCGATCCCACGATGTGACCCCGCTGTCCTATCGGGCAAGGCTCACATGGATCGGATTATGGACCTACGTGGACGACGAGGGACGCGGTAAGGATGATGCGCGAATCATCAAAGGCGACCTTTGGACCCTTGAGGACAACGTGACCTGGCAGGACGTTGAAGACGACCTCACGGAGCTATCACTGAGTGCTCATGTTGTCCGATACAGCGTTGACGGGAGGCATTTTCTGGCCATTCCTAAGTGGCTAGAGCACCAAGTCATCAGCCGACCGACCGCAAGCAAGTTTCCTGCCCCAGACCCAATGAATATAAGGGATTCAGCACCGTTCACTGATGACTCCATGAGTAATCACGGAGCTAACACCGCTGGAACAGGGAACAGGGAACAGGGAAATGGAACAGGGAACAGGGAAATGGAACTGTCACCGAGGGTGACGGAAATCAAACCTGTGATCGCTGGTCTCTTCGATTCTGCTTACGAGCATTGGCCCAAAAAGGTTGAACGGGCGGATGCTCTGAAACGGTTCACGACGGCGACGAAGAAAGTTCCCGCTGCGCAACTGGCCCAGCATGTCATTCGGTTCGGGGATGCGTACGCGGCAACCACTGACCGGCAATTCACCCCGGCTCTCGGTGCCTGGCTGAATGGCGAGCGTTGGACGGATGAACTGCCGACACCGGCAACACGTCAAACGCTGACTCGCGGTGAAGAGAACATGCAGGTGGTTGCGAGGTACGCGGCAATGGAGCAGATGAGCCAGATGGGGGCGATTAGCCAATGAACAAAATGGAGATAGCGGCACTGTTGACGATCATCGGTGGTTTCGATAACCGCAAGGTCGATGACAACACGATCAGCTCATGGTTTCTTGTCCCTGGCATTCGTGAGGCTGACTTTGAGGATGCGAGGGCGGCAGCGGTGGCTCACGTCACTGGCCCGTTATCAGATGTTTATCTGATGGTTGGGCACATTGTCGCGGCTACACAGGTTTCGTCACGTCAGACGAAGGAGTTGGTGGCGGCTGATGTTCGGTCGGCTCGTGCTCGGGGTTTGGTGTCGCGGGAGTGGTCGGAGTCTGAACCGGTGTCGGCGGAGATCCGGGCGCAGTTGGCGCTGGCTCGTGATGAGTCTCGCGCTACTGCTCAGGCGTTGCCGATTGAGGCGGGTGGCTCATGGGACGCATAACCCCGGATCGCCAGTTGGAGATCGCATTGGTGGTTTTCGATGCTGACCCGTGGCTACAGGCCCGGTGGGGGCTCAAAACACTCCCACGCTGGTTTGCCGGTAACGACAAGTGGATCAAGTGATCTACATCGAGACCCCAGCGGACGCGGACTTCACGGCGTTCCTGGCGGGGGTGACACCGGCGAAGGCGCGGCGTGATCGGTCGGCGAATCTTGCCGATATCGAGAAGCGGCGGATGTTGTATTTGGTCGCGAAGTCGATCAGTGATCGTGATGCGAATAAGCAACAAGAGATTCATTTGGCAATCAGGATGGCGCGCGAAATGCGCGAAACAATCAAGGAAGCGAGCTAGTCATGGCAATCGTAATTTTGAAGGATGTCGCGGTAACCCGAGTCAACGGGCGCGGTAATGGTTTGCAGGTCACGGAGACATCCACGAACGGCGAGAAGACGTATGCGACGCGGTTCACGGTTTGGTTCGATCAGCCTTCGGGTTTGGTTGTGGGCGATGTTGTGAATTTGTCGGGGTTTCTGTCGGCGAAGGTTGGGGAGCCGTGGACGGGGAATGATGGGCAGCAGCGTCACAGTGTGGAGTTGTCGCTGAACTCGCCCCGCATTGTGGCCGGGGGAGCGCCTGACGGGGGTAACAGCGGGTCTACAGACCTTTCTGGCACTGACACCGGGTCTAGCGTTCCCGAGCCCGTACAAGAGCCGTGGGCGAAAGACGCGGAGACCCCATTTTGAGCGCGCAAGCAGAGCGTGAACGGATCCTCGCAATCCTTCGCGAACCGGGCCTGCGTGATGAGTGGATCAATGCGACTCTCAACGCGATTCCGACTTTCGGAAACGTCATCGCGCACTTGATCAAACGGATTGAGGCGGAGTGATGGACACCAGCGAGATTGACCAACGAAACCGTGCAGATGCGCTCTACGTGCAGCTGCTCGTGAAGGACGAGGGGGAGGGGACGCTGTGAGCGGAAACAGAAAAATGACCGACCGGCAGGTGTCTGCGTTGGCTGAGATGATCGCGGATGCCCGCGTCAACCACAGCATCGAAATGAGCCAGTGGAGCCACCACAACCATGACTGGCGGACCACATTCGCGGATGAGGTTCGACCCGGTCGCGGCCACGACATCGACCTCCTATATCTGGATGGTGAATCGGTTGTGCAGATCACATTGGACCCGTACGGGCACGGGTGCCTCAGCATCGGAGCGACCCTCTGGTCACACAACAGCTCCGACGAGGAATGCGGTTGCGCGCCGTGTACCACCGAACGCGAAGACGAATATCGGGAGGGGACGGAATGACCGCTGTAGAAGAGATTCGGGCCGCGATTGAGAAGCTGACCGAATTGAAGAACATGAGCACTCAGCCGGTCGAATCGGCGTACTGGGTGCAAGGCGCGAACCGCAAGCGGTATGAAAGCGCGCGAGAGGTTTACACGGGTCCGGAAGTAGCGGGTTCGTCAGATGTTGCTACATGTTTCAACCGGCACGACGCTGAACTTATCGTCACCTTGCATCGCACCATCGATGCGCAACTGGCGATTCTCAAAGAGGCGGCCACCCAACTCACCGACGCTTACGGCGGTGCACAACTCGGCCCCGAGTTCTACAGAGCTGAGATTGCCCTCGCCCGCGCAATAAACGGGGAGGCAACGCAATGAGTGACACCAAGTCAGCAAAGTTTATGCGCGCACTCGATGACCTGCACAACTCGTTTATTGATGCTTCTTCGATGATCGACAAAGGGTATTCGGGAAATATCAAAGCAGCAGATCAACACATTTACCTGATTCGGGAGTATTCGCAGGCGGTCGCACGGGTGGTCGAAGCTTTCAGGGGAAACGAGGGGGAGGCAGCTGATGAGTGAACCGTGGAGACCGTTCTTCGAGGTCTACAAAGCGGAAAGGCCGGGAGTCAACCACAACGGGTGGAACCCTGAACGGGTCTTCGAGGCTGGCTTTGTTGCGGGGATGATCAAAGGGGCAGCAGTCGTAGGGGATACCGAAAACCAGTTGGTAACCAAAAGATCAGAGGAAAGTGCACCGCGGTTTATTGCCAGCCTTGATGGTGGTTGGCGGCTCTACTTTTCCCCCCGAGCCTTCGCGGACCCGAAACCGTATGCCTTATTTTGCCCGGATGATTCGGGAATGGCTTGCCTCTGCTCTCGGTTTTCTGCCATTCCTTATGCGATGGAGTTTTACCGTCGGCGAATTGTTGGGGAGGTTACGGAATGACGACCGAAGAACTGATTGACGAAGCACGGGAAACGTCACGCATGGAAGCCGATGGTGGCGATAGGGGGCTCGGGGATCTGATTGACCGGCTGGCTGACGCTCTCGAAGGGGCGACCGCCACTATCGAAGCGGTGAAGCTGGCACGCGGGAGCCACCCGGTGTGCAAAAGACATCCGGTTGGTGACTTTCTGGAGTGTGGGTGGAAAACCGCTGTGCTGGATATTGACGCAGTGCTGGGGAAAGGGGAAACGGAATGACTAAAGAAGAGCTGCTTGATGAGGGCAACCGTTGGTTGAGGTCCATGGAGCCGGGGAAGGACTTGACCCTTTTCGTTGCTGAAATGCTCCAGGCGATCCGGTTCGCGAAACTGTCCGAGGTCGTGAACCGTTCGGAAATTAGCTACTCGAAAATCGTGAACCGTTCGGAATTCCCGGATAGTTCAACTGAGCTGGCGGTCCAGTACAACTTTGACGGCAGCGAAATGGGCAGAATGTGGACCATCTTCAGTCCAGAAGCCGCAGAACAAGTTATCTATGCGCACCCCACAGCACGCTTGATGACACGCACCGTAGGCCCTTGGGAGGTAGTCGAATGAGTGACGAATGGCCAGCCCCTAACTATTGGTGCACAATTTGTGACCGTGGAGCAGAAGCGTGCATGCACAACCCTTCTGATGTGGTAGTCGAATGACCCTCTTGGATGCAGTGGATGACCTCACGAAGTCATCGCGAACTCTGGTGATTCAGGGCGGCACCGGTTCGAGGGTTGAGCATCCGTCATTGTTGGAGCAGAACCAGAAGGGGAACTCATGAGCAAGATCACACAAACGGCCGGGATGAAACCCTGCTTCAACGAATGCATGGGCGCCGATGAGATAACACCTATGGGGGCAACCCACGGGCTCTTCTGCGATAAAGAATTTCATGCACTCGAAACGGCACTCAACCAGGTGGCTGAGATCATCGAGCACACCAGCTCACTGCTGCTCACGTCGGGGGGCGGTGAGGATCGGGTGGACACAACCAAGGAAGCGCCACTCCCGTTCAACGAGCAAGCATTCAAGGATGCCAACGAGTTGTATGGCCGTCTCGTGTACTGGGTGACTCATTGGGCCACTGTGCTAAAACGACAGGCACCGGGTCCAGCCAAGCACGCATGGAGGCAGATCAACGGGAACATTGTTGGGCTACCGGCAGACGTGACACCGGCAGAAGCAAGATATGCGAGCTCGATCATGGCGACATGGTTGATCGCGCATCTTGAGGACATCTGTTGGCAAACACCATCGGACGATGTGGCTTACTTCCACGACGAGATGGCTGATGTGTTCCGGGTTGCTGCGCGTTGGCCGTTCGCGATGCAGCCCAGATATGCGAACATCCTTTGCCGCCATGATCAGGCGCGCATAGCCGTGCACCCGCCGATCGATGTCGGTGACGTGCCGACGATCGTTTGCGACCTCGGGCATTCGTTCACTGAGGACGAGTTCATTGCTGAAGTGCAGATGGTGAAGGTGGAACGGGATATTGCACACAAGGCGGGGAAAGTGGCTGCGCGTCTCGCGAAGAAGTACGCCGCATGAATGTCGGCGGCTCGTGCGATGCTGGCCGGATGGTAGCTCATGGTTAGACACCGGAACAGAACCGTAACGAAGGTCGAAGCAACTACCGCCTTCTACTGTTCGTGGGGCAAGCACCGCACATGGATATCTCGACAAATAAACGAGACGTTCCCACAAGGGACCATGTGCATGTCCTGTCAGATAGAGATGGCCTACAAGCTCGCGGAGGGGCTTTTTGTCCCCGAGGTAACAGCGCGCGTTCGAGAGTATGAGCGCGTTACTTGGCTGGCTGAGAAGGAGCGCAAAGCCGTCGTCACGAAGATCACCGGTGGCGACATCGAGTCGGGTTTCGTCTACTACATCAGAATCAACGAGCAGATCAAGATCGGCTACTCGAAGGATGTCACTGAACGAATGCGCCACTACCCGCCCGGATCGGAACTTCTCGCCATGGAGCCAGGAACAACTCACACTGAGAAGGAACGTCACCAGGACTTCGGTCGCGACCTCGAACGGGGCCGTGAATGGTTCAAGGAATCCGAGAAGTTGGCAGCGCATATTGCGATGCTTCGGGAGACTTTGGGCAATCCTGAATCGTTGGCATACAAGTTCACCACGCCGAGTAAGTGACTTGACAAGCCGGAAACCGTACAGTTAAAATTGTGGTGTTAGGTGTAGCCATATCGGCACATCTGGAAAGGGCCAGTTTCTTCGGAGACTGGCCCTTTTTTGCGCCCAAAAACTTCCAGCCACCCCCGCTAACAAATCAACCCTTCGAGGGTCACACCGGGCGAGTAGTGCTGGATCACCCTTCCGACAAGGAAGCACAAACATGCAGATAACCCGCTAAGGGCTGCATCAAAGTTCACCTGCTCTATGGAGTTCGGTGTTCAAGCCGGTGGTCATTGTTTCCCCCCATTCTTATGACCATCGGCACCAAACACTTTTGGAGGTCTCGTGAGCTTTGAGACGATCCTTGCTGCACAAACACCGCGACGATCCGGTGTCACCTGCCACGTTGAGGTTTTCCGCGCAGGGCTGAGCGTTGAGGATGCAGCTGCATTCGATACAGCGTTGCGATCGACAGATGTTCCGGGTTCAGAAATTCACCGGGCCATGAGAACTATGGGCTTTACGGGGCGGGTGGATAATCTGCAACGCCATCGACGACGGGATTGCACCTGTGTCATTCGCTGATGCGTTGAATGCTTCACAGCCGGTCCCAGCAGAGTGGCAGGCCCGGTCTGAGTGGGATGGCGAATCGGGAAGCATTACTACCGGGTTGATCCAGCCGACCGAGAAGCATGACGATTTGCTTCGGCAGTTCGACTATGACCCTGAGAAGGTCATGATTTCCGGCACCGTCAACCAGTGGCGCAAACAGGTCGCTGACGGCACATGGCGCATTAGCTACTTCTTCAAAGTGCAGTCCAAAGAGAAGATGCTGGATCTGCCAGCGCTGTATGCGGCATCTGCCAAAGTACCCCGCAAGGCCACCAAACCGGCCGTAACGGGTCGCGTGACCGTGGTTGTGCTCGCGGATGCTCAGATCGGCAAGGTGGACAGCTTAGGGAACACGCAAGACCTCCTGCTTCGTCTGGCAGACACTCGCGTGAGACTCGCCGAGCACTTGAAGGAGCGCCGGCCAGAATCGACAGTGTTGGCTGAGGCCGGGGATATCTTCGAAGGCTTCAACTCAGGCGGCAACCCCGCCTTCACCAACGATCTTTCACTGGCCCAACAGATGGACATGGCCAGCACTGAAATCTATGAGTTCATCAAGACGATGACCCCTCACGGGCGCGTCGATGTGATGGCCGTCCCGAGCAACCACACTGCCTGGCGCAATGGGAAACAAAACCTCGGTCGTCCCGGTGATGATCTTGGCCTGTTATGTCACAAGCAGGTCAGCAAAGTCACTGAGGCTGCGTGCATTGATGCTCGCTGGCACATACCCGGCATGTATGACGAAGCCGTAACTCATAACGTAAACGGCACGATCGTTGGTCTCGTTCACGGCAATCAGTATTCGCCTGGTGGTGCTCCTGCATGGTGGGCCAAACAGCAGCACGGCGGGCAACCGATCGGCGCGGCTGAAATTTTGGTAACTGGTCATTTCCATAATCTGCGAATTGAACCAACAGGGCGCAACCCGTACACGGAGCGCTCTAAGTGGTGGCTACAAGCCCCAACATTGGACAACAGCAGCTCATGGTTCAGAAATCTGGCCGGAGGGCTAGGCATGAGCGACCCGGGCCTTCTTTGCTTCGACATTGACGAGAACGGTTTCGATCTTCGTAGCCTCACCGTCCTCTAAACCCCTGACCGCTCCCTTGGGCGTTAGGACCGCCAAGCCATTGGCGTGCGTAAGTTACCGACGGGTAGCAAATGGTTCAGGATTCCGGCGCTCAGGTGTCGGTTAGCGCGGCCCTGTTTTGGCTCATTGAAGGCTTGATGCACCTAAGAACGCGAAACGCATCATTCTTCCAACCAAGGAGAACACGATGGCTGATTGGGCAGCAGAGTCGCGCCCTGTACCGGCAGAACTAACCCCCGGATTCGCGGGAGAAACCTACCCGAGACCACCGACAAAGTTCGCCACATGGGCTGAACAACTCGACAACGCAACCCATGAGCAACTCCGGGCGATGGCCAAGGCGGTGCTGTGATGGCCCTCGACGACTTCGGGACTGTGGTTTACATCCCACCGGGGTACAGCGTGTTCGTGTTCCCCACGCCTGAGCTGATCGAAGAGCAGGACGAATGAACACCCAACAGGCAGCCGACCTTGCGAAGGCGCGGGTTGATGCGGCTGTGGTGCAGGTGCTCGAGCTCAGGGATGAGCAAGACACAAGCGAGGCATGAATGGCGTGGACAACCTCAGACCGAATGGCACGACTACCCAACAACTGGGCAGACATCCGCCGACAGGTCAAGAGCAGAGCACACGGACTATGCCAAGCCAACCAACACGCACGCTCATGCGACGGCCAAGGCACCGATGCCGACCACATACAAGCAGGCGACAACCATCATCTGGATAACCTCCAATGGCTCAGCGCACCATGCCATACCAACAAGACCAACGCAGAGACAGCAGCACGCAACACCGCAACAGCTGCACTCAAACGCAAACCCATTGAGCAACACCCAGGGAGAAGACAATGACCACTGTTATCACCACACGCATAGTAGGCGGCAAGCCCATCGGCTCAACCATCGAAGTCAGTGACTCATCAGCACAACTACTGATCAGCAGAGGGTATGCTGAAGCAACAGCCGAACCCGCGAAGGCATTGCCTCATAAGGTCAAGGCAACCGAGATCGCAGACCCAGAGGGTGCGATTGAAGGGGTGGCGGGGTCTCCCCGCTCGCTTGAGGAGTAGTCGCCGGATAGCAATTCAAACCCTGCGTGCGCTCTTTGGGTATTTTTTCGCGCCCGTCGTGCTGGCGCGAGGTCGCCTTCTCCGGGGTTTTCCGTTTGCCCTGGTCCACTTATGCCTCGGCTTGTTTCCTGTGGCGTTATTCAAAATTGGGTTATCCCCTACAGCTTAAAACCCTTATAGATACTCGGTTTATCCGTAACACCTGCTAGGCTGGGTGGATGAACGATCGATCATGCACCTTTTGTGGGGCGAGCCTGCTGCTCTTGCGCGGTGACGCCCAGTTCTGCTCAACCAAGTGCCGCGTTTATGCTGCCCGCGTTGCTCGGAAAGCTCCTGTTTTCCCGCCCGAGATGACAACTCTTGATCGTTTCGTGCGCTTCGAGCCCTCCAAGCGTCCGGTGACTATCGCCGGCCGAGCTGCGTCGTCAACAGATTCGTCTACGTGGTCGTCGTTTGCGGCGGCTTCATCCTCAACTGTGGGCGAGGGCATCGGCTTTATTCTCGGTGCTGGCATTGGTTGCATCGATTTGGACCACTGCTTCACGGATGGTGTTCTGGCTCCGTGGGCTGCGCGAATCGTTGAGGCGAACTCGGCCACGTTCATTGAAGTGAGCCGGTCCGGTGAGGGACTCCATATCTTTGGCTACATTCCCGAGGGCCCCGGTCGGAAAATTCGTGACGGACGCAACGTGGAGATTTACTCCGTTGGCCGCTATATCGCTTTGACCGGTAATCGTTTCAATTCTGCACCGTCGGCACTGGCTGAACTGGTTGTGCCTATTTCGTAACCGCGCCCCTCGGTGGGCGCTCTAGCGTCCCTGGAGGACATCATGAGTATTCCTGCACCTAAGGGTTTGAAGGCCACGGGGCGCAAGCTGTGGCGTGAGACGACTGAGAACTTTGACCTTCGTCAGGATGAGCTTGAGACTTTACGTGCCGCGTGTGGTGAGGCTGATCTGATCACCCGCATGGAGGATGCGCTGGAGGCTGAGGATCTGACTACTGAGGGTTCGCAGGGTCAGATTGTTATTCATCCTTTGGTTCAGGAGATTCGGCAGCACCGGGCAACAATGGCTGCATTGCTCCGTGGGCTCAAGCTTCCCGATGATTCGATAAATGGCGCTGTGTCGCAACAGCGTGCAGCTGCGCAGTCTCGTTGGGCTTCGGCTCATGGCTCGGTCGCGTAACACTCCGGCCCTCATAACTTCTGAGACTGCTGAGCTTGGCGAGATCGTCACCTGGTACAAGGATCTTCTTGACCGCACCCCACCGCCTTTGGATCTGAAGTGGGATCCGGTAAAGGTTGGTCCCACGTGGCAGTGGAGTGACGGCTGGGTTTTGCCTGAGGTTACTTTGGGCTGGGAGTTCATGGCTTGGTGCGGGTATTGGTTGCGGGGCAAGAAGGGTCCGTGGAGGTTCACCCCCGAGCAGGCTCGCTTCTTGTTGTGGTTCTTTTCGTTGGAGCCTGACGCACAGTTCACCTATCACTCAGCTGTTCTTCAACGGTTGAAAGGTTGGGGGAAAGACCCAATGTTGGCCACGCTCGCTGTCGGGCACATGTTCGGCCCGACGTTGTTCGATTCGTGGGAGGGTGACCGTCCGATTGGTCGGGATAACCCCAATGCGTGGGTTCAGATTGTTGCTGTTTCGCAGATGCAGACCCAGAACACGATGAAGTTGTTTCCTTCCCTGATTAGTCCCGAGGCGCGCAAGCGTTACGGGATTCAGGTGGGGAAGTTGAACGTGTGGGGGATGGGCGATACTCGCCAGATTGAAGCTGTCACGGCTTCGGTTATGGCGATCGAGGGTGGTCGTCCAACTCTGATCGGGCGTAACGAGACACAGAACTGGAACTCTTCTAACGGTGGCCATGACATGGCTGGTGCTATTGAGGGCAACGCGGCGAAGTCGGAGATTGATTCCCCGGCGCGCATGTTGGACATTTGCAACGCGTACCGGCCGGGTGAAGATTCGGTGGGGCAACGCGAGCGCGAGGCTTACGAATCAACGCTGGGCGATGATGCGGCTTTCGGTTCATACGGCGTGATGTACGACTCGCTTGAGGCTCCACCAGATGCGCCGTTGACCTTGGACGCTGCACCGGATGTTGTGAAAGCTGTTCGCGGTGACGCAATCTGGCTGGACGCTGAAGGGCGTATCAAGAAGTCAATCGCGAACCCCGTCAACTCGCCTTCTGAATCGCGTCGTAAGTGGTACAACCAAATCACTGCCGCTGAGGATGCGTGGACTGACCCAGCAGAGTTTGACCCTCTCGCGGATGCTCTCAAAGTTGTTGAGCCCGGCGAAGAGGTCGCCATTTTCTTGGACTGTTCAAAATCGGATGATGCGACTGCCCTTGTGGGTGTGCGCATGTCTGATGGTCATGTGTTCACTTTGGGCATGTGGCAGCGTCCTCCCGGTAAGCGTGGTGATGGTTGGGTGACTCCTCGCGAGGTGGTTGACGAGACCGTTGATGAAGCTTTCGAGAGATTCAATGTTGTGGGTTTCTTCGGGGACCCGTCGCACACGTTAGACGATGAAACTATGGATCGTTTCTGGGATCCCCTGTTCGACAAGTGGCATCTCAAGTATCGGCATAAGTTGCGGATTTGGGCTTCGGGCACAAAGGGTGGCCGTGGCCATTCTGTGATGTTCGATATGTCGGCTCGCGATAACGCACGCCAGTTCGCGTCCGCGGTTGGTTTCACTCTTGAAGAGATCAAGTCAGGCGACTTCACGCATGATGCTGACCCTCGCCTTCGTCGTCACGTTCTGAACGCACGCCGCTATCCAGTTCAGGGCTTCGTTTCCATTGCTAAGGATGGGCGCGAGTCCAAGAAGAAGATCGACCTCGCAATTTGTATGGTCGGCGCCCGTTTGGTGCGCCGACTGATTCTGAATAACGGAAAGAAGAAGGGTGGCCAAGTATGGTGATGAAACCTGCTGCCGTGCTCGAGCTCGCCAACGAATTGCTGATGCCTGGCTTGCAAGCTGAACGCCAACGACTCGACGTAATTGATGCGTGGCATCGTTGGTCGCCTGAGAAGGTGCAGATTCCGGCCCATGCTGATCTTGAGGCTCGCTATTTGCGTGACCTTGCGGAAACGCCTTGGTTGAGCCTTGTTGTGACGACTGTTGCACAACAGTTGGTTGCTGAGCTGATTCGCTCGAATGAGGTCGATAACGTTGATGCGTTGTGGGCTCCATGGTTGCGTAACCGGATGCCTTCACGTCAACGCGCAATTCATCGTGCCGCGCTCACCTATGGGTATGCGTACACGACAGTTATGCCCGGCGATCAGGGTTCTGTGATTCGTGGTTACTCGCCTCGGGATATGTTCGCAATGTATGCGGACCCTGTTGAGGATGAGTACCCGATGTTCTACATGCGCGAGCGTGGCGAGCACCGCATTGTTGTTGATGAGGAAGCCGTTTACACGCTGGGGATGGAGCGCGGAAAGCTTCAGTTCCTCGACTACAAACTTCACCCTGCTGGTGTTGCCCCGGCGATCCGCTACTCGAACCAGATTGACCTCGAAGGTCGCACGCCTGGTGAGGTTGAACCGTTTATCACGATTGCTCAGCGGATCAATAAGACAACCTATGATCGTTTGCTTGTGCAGCATCATTCGTCGTGGAAGGTTCGCACGGCTACGGGATTGGATATGCCATCTGACCCGGTTGAGCGCGAACGTGTGAAAATGCTGTTACGTCAGGGTGACATTCTGACCGGCGAAGAGGGTGTCACGTTCGGAACTCTTGACGAGACAAGTCCTGATGGGCTTATTCGTGCGGGTGAATCCGATATTGAAACTCTGGCTGCTGTTTCGCAGACTCCTGCACATGCTCTGACCGGCAAGATGATCAACCTTTCTGCTGAGGCTATTGCTGAGGCTCGTTCGATGCTTGATTTGAAAGCGTCGGAGCGCAAGGTTGGTTTCGGTGATTCGCATGTTCAAACGTTGCGTCTTTCGGCTCATGTTGAGGGTCGTGCACGGGATGCAGAAGACTTCACTCTGGTCATGGACTGGGCTGACTTGGAGTCGCGTTCGATGGCGCAGGCTGCGGATGCTCTGGGCAAAATGGCAACCATGTTGGGCATTCCTCCCGAGAAGCTTTGGGATCGTATACCCGGCATCACCCCTGATGTTGCAAAGGTTTGGCTGGCGTATAAGCAGGAGAACCCTTCCGCTGAGGTGCAATTAGCGAATGCGTTGAGCGCGCAATCTAATGGCACTAACGGCTGAGGGTAAACGTCTGACCGAGGCTCACCGCTTGGCACAGTTGGCGATTGCTAACCGTGCTGAGGCTGTGGGGCGTGCCTTGTGGCCGTTGCTGAGGGTTGCTGATTTGGATGCATCTACTCCGCAATGGGTTGCGGCGAATGTTGAGTCTGTTCGACGTTTTCAGGCTGAGTCTGTCACTTTGGCCACTGCCTATGTTTCCGAATATCGGGCGGCGGAGGGTGTGACTCGAGTTGCACCGATTGTGTCGGCACCGTTCGATATTCGGGCGGAGTCTGCTGCGCTTGTGTTGGCTGGTCCGGTGCGCGTGAAAACGCTTATCGGTACGGGCACACGTTCGGCGGATGCTCCAGCTTCGGCGCTCACCAAGTTTTCCGGCATTGTTCGCCGGGAAGCATTGCAGGGCGGTCGGAAGCTTGTCGATTTGACTACAAGCAACGACCCGTCTGCGATCGGTTGGCGGCGTGTGACGAGCGGTAACCCGTGCACGTTCTGCGCAATGCTTGCGACTCGTGGCCCTGTTTATGGTTCGCAGGCGAAAGCATCCGCTGTTGCCGGTTCGGGTCTGCGGTATCACGGGCACTGCAATTGCACTGCGGAGATTGTTTACGGCGAGTGGAAGCCGTCCGAGCGTGAGCAGGAATACATCGACAACTACGACAAGGCTGCCGAGGAGGCAACCCGTGTTGATGGGCGCCGTGTTGCTCCTGCTCCGGGCCGGCCGACTGACACGATCCTTTACCGGATGCGCGAAACAGGCATTTTTCGAGACTCGCCACTCTCGCGCAACAAATAGATTTCTCAACCTCGCGTGAGGTTGGGTAACCCGCTGCCCTTGGTGGCAGCCTGAACGCCCCAGGAGGGCTAATGGACGACAACGGTACACCCGATACACCTGACACCTCAGATGTTGATGAAGTAGAGGAAAACGCCCCGGAGGCTGATTCTGAAACTGAAGAAACTGAAGATCAGGGAACTTTCGACGCTGACAAGGCGCGAGAGAAAATTCGGAAGATCAACTCAGAGAACCGCAATCTGCGGAAGCGTGCGACCGAGGCGGAAGCTAAGGCGGATGGTTCAGCAGGTGATGTGGAACGCGTCACAGCCCTGGAGGCTGAGAACTTGCGTCTTCGTATCGGTGTGAAGCATGGACTCCCCGAGTCTCTTGTGAAGCGTCTATCTGGCACGACTGAGGCGGAAATACTGCAAGACGCTGAAGAACTGATGGAACTGTTTGGCGGCACAAAGAAGCCGCCAACGCAACAGTCTCGTGAGTCTCTTCGCGGCGGCGGGGATCCAACCCAGCAGCAAAACAACAACCTCGATGTGGATGAGTTCGCAGAGAAGATGTTCAGAAACTAAGCACCACCGCCCGGTGGTGCTTTTGCATTTAACCAAGGAGGCCCATCGTGGCAAACACTCTTTACACCCCCGAACAGGCAGCAGTTGCGACTCTCGCGTCGCTTCGTTGGTTGTCCAACCTTCCCCGCACCGTTCGTCAGGACTTCTCTTCGGAGTTTGTTGCTGGCCGCGGTCAGACTGTCAACGTGCTCGGCCCGATCAGTGCTGGTGCTGCACAGGTTTACACCCCCGCCAACCGCACTGCACGTACTGCCATTAGCTTTGGTGATCTCGCGCAGACGTGGACCCCTGTAACTCTGGAAAATCAGGTTTACAACGCGATCCGTCTGCCGGACAACTTCAACACCTTCACTCTTGAAGATCTGACTCGTCAGGTTCTCAAGCCTCAGGCCGAGTCGATCGTGGACGAGCTTGCTTCGCCGCTCCTCGTGGAGATGGCCGCGATTGCCACTGACGCGAGTGTCCCTCCGGTTGCTGCGGATGGCTCGAACATCATGGCTGTTCTGATCAAGCTGCGTCAGGTTCTCAACGAGCGCCACGTCCCCACTGCTGGCCGTACGTTCGCTGTTGGTGCTGACATTGAGGCTGCGATTCTTTCGCTCACTCAGCTTCAGAAGGTCAACGAGTCCGGTTCGTCCGAGGTTCTCCGTAACGCAACCATTGGCCGTCTCTTCGGATTCGATCTGGTTGCCGATCAGGGTCTTGCCTCTGACTTCGCTATCGCGTACCACAAGGACGCTTTTGCTCACGTCACCCGCCCGTCGCGTAACCCTGAAGGCGCTGCCAAGTCGGCAACCGTCGCACAGGATGGTTTCGCGCTGCGTTGGATCCAGCACTACAACCCCATCCAGCTGGAAGACCAGTCTGTTGTGGACACCTTCTATGGTGCAGCAACGCTCGACGCTGCACGCGCCGTTTCCGTTTCGCTGGCAGTTTAGTCATGGTGGCCCTGGCAACGATTGCTGGGGTAACTGAGCTTGCTGATTGGGTGGGCGACTCCATTGCGGAGGGGTCATCTGAGTACAAGCGCGCCGTGATGTGTCTTCGTCTTGCGTCTGCTCTGGTTCGTAAAGAATCAGGGCAGACGTGGGCGGATGACGTAGGCGTTTTGGTTACTTCGGTCCCCGATGAGGCTGTAATGGTCACCATCTATTGCGCGTCGCGTGTGTACGACAACCGGAATGCGCAGACCCGTAGCGGCATTGATGATCTGTCGGAGTCGTGGAAAGTTGACGAGTCCGGCGCATATTTGACGGCTTCGGAAAAGCGGATGCTTTCACCTTTGCGCCCCGGCAATGTGGGCGGCTTGGGTACGGTTTCGACTACTCGTGCTGAACTGCCGGATACTTCGGTCAGTTGGGTTCCTACGACTACGCCGGGCGTTTATTTCCCTTGGTATTAGGAGGCTCGTATGGTTTCGAATCAGATGCTTGTTCGTGGCCGCGCGAAGGCTGCTGGAAGGTTCACTGAGACTCTTCGCTTCTATATCCTCAATGGCACGACGGTTGACCCTGACACATTGGAAGATGTTGAGGCGGTCACTGTTTTGCACACGGTCGCGGGCCGGGTGAAGTATCCGACTTTGACCGTTTCGGAGCGTTCGGCAGTGGGGCAAGTGTTCGCCACGCAGTCGGTGAATGTCCATGTGGCTGTTGGCTCGGCCCCGGATGTGCGCACGAACCATTTTGTGACAGTGACGGCTTCCACAGCTGATCCTGCGTTAATCGGTCGCGTGTTTCGGGTCACGGGCAATGCACAGTCTGGTCAGGTCACAGCGCACCGGTTCCCGGTCGAGGAGGTCTCGTGAGTATCTCGTTTGACTTCTCGGAGGTCAACCAGCTCACAGCACTCATTGGTGCGGCACCGGTGAAGATGATCCCGTTGATTCGCAAAGCCGTTGAGGTCACAGCCCGGAATGTGAAAGACGACTGGAAAGAAGATATTCCGTCGATTCAGTCTCGCGGTTCTCGCGCCTACCCATCATCAGTTGACTACACGATGGTGCTCGACACTGACGGTTCGATTGGCGCTGAGGTTGGCCCTAATCTGAGCCGCCGTGGTGGGTCTTTCGGCTTCTTGGAGGATGCACCTGGTGGGGTCAATTCGGCACCGCAACATTCTGGGCGTAAGGCTGCTTCAAAGAATGAGGCTGACTTTATGAATGGTTTGGCGATTGCTGGGGAGGATGCGCTGAAATGAGAGAACATTTTGAGGCTGTCAAGAATCGTCTCCTGGCTGATGCCGCTCTTGCGTCGCGTGGTGTTTACGATTCGGCTCTGATGGAAGATGGCGCGCCGGTTATTGGGACGTACACGATCCTGTTCGGCGGTGCTCCTGACTCGTTTGATGATGTTCGTCTGTCGGCTGGGCAGTCGATGTCATCAGATGCGACGTATGTGTACACGGTGCGAGCAGTGTCGCCGTCTGCTGATGGTGTCCGTTCTGCTTTGCAGAAGGTGTTCGCGCAGTTGCTCGGGTTTGTCCCTGTCATCGCGGGCCGTCGTTGTTCGCCGTTGACGTTCGATTTTTCTACTGAGGTTCGCGCCGATAACGCGGTGAGTCCTCCATTGTTTTATGCGGATTCAGAATTCACTCTGAGATCGTCTCGCGCGTAACGAAAGGCAGATCATGGCACTTTTCACGAACAAGCACACTGGTAACACGATGGAGATTCCGGACCACAATGTTGCTGCTTATGCGGCGGCAGGTTGGGTTCCACAGAAGCGGGTCAAGCCTGTTGAGGTTGTCCCCGAAATTATTGAGAGCCCCAAGCTCTAACCCCACACCGTTTCATTCAGGCACACGACATCGTGTGCCTTTTTTGTACCCAAATACCTCTCCTGTACCTCAGGAGACAAAACCCCACTTTGGGGAACAACCGAAAGGAAAACCCCATGACAGACGTCCAAGAAGACTACGCAGGNCCCCCAGCCGTTGACCAGTTGGGAAATCTCACCGTCTGGTGGGTTCCCACTATTGCGGATCCAGCTGCACCGACCGCGCTCGAAATTGGAGCTACTGGCGCTTTCCGTGTCACCTACTCGTTCACCGCTACTGGTTGGACTTTGGCCGGTACGCAGGTCAAGGGCACTGACGACCGCCTCACTTCCCCTCAGACTTTCGAGACGCTCGGCAAGACTGCCCGCACTCTGGATCTCGGCTACGTCGATTCTGTTGCTGAGGGTTCCGCTGCTGTTGTCCTGGTCGAGAACGCGGCGGGTTTCTTCGTGGAGCGTCGCGGGGTTGACCAGTCCGAGCTGATCACCGCGGGCGACATGGTCCGTGTTGTTCCGGTGAAGCTAGGCGCCCAGATCGAGGGTCCTCTCGATGGGACCGGCAAGTTCACGTACATGCAGATGACTGCAATCACGGGTGCTGTTGCCCTCGTGGCTGTCGGTTAGCAAACCGTTTCATTGGTTCCCGCGGCCTGTTCTCCACCGGGCAGGTCGCGGGGTTTCACCTCACCGGTGGGTTTATGGGTGGAGATAAAGAATGTCTAGTTTTTCTGATCGTCTTGCAAGCGCGAAAGCGGCTGTCAAACCGTTTCGTGATGTTGTTGTTTCTTTGGATGCGGATGTTTCTGAGCGTCGCGCTGAGTTGGTGGAGGCGATGGCGAAAGCGAAAGCCAATCCTGATGCACGTTTGGCTGCGAAGTCGGCTCCTGATCTGATTCAGGAACAGTTGGATGAGCTTCTTGCTCTCACTGCTGATTCGTTGGTGACTCTCCGTTTTTCTCGGATGAGTGGTGTTGATTGGGCTGAGGTTACCGCCCGGTGCCCCGTGCGCCTTGATGCGGCGATTGACCGTCAATACGGGTACAACATGCACGCCGTGTGCGCCCTCGCAGCACCCCTGAGCGGTGTTCGTGTTGAGGGTGGGGAACTGGTGCCGTTGGTTGTTTCCCCGGCTTCTGCTGGTGTTCCTGCGGTCAATGAGTGGGCTGATCTGCTCACCACTGTTTCCGGTTTTGAGTTCGGGCTGATTGTTGATGCAATCTATGAACTGAACGAGTACGAACCGGCCTCACGGGTTGCGAGCTTGGTAAAAGAATTGGCGACTCGTCCCGCCTAAAGGATGAGCTGAGCCTTGCTGTTCGCCTGGGGGTTTCTCCTCGGCGTTTGGCTGGGTGGGAACCTGCCGAAACAACAACGTTCGAGTATTCGGATGGCGTGATGGTTTCGTCAACGACCACACGCGAGGGCGAGTTTTCTGCTGAGGATGTCGGCTTGCTTCTGGCGTTTGCACGATATGAATCGGATCGTGGCCCACACGGGCATTCGTTAGCGAAGTCAACGAGTCCGGGTGCTGATCCGAACGAGTACGGGACCGCACTACGTTATGTCGGTCATGGTCCGTTCACGGATTGGGCGAAGAAAGCTGAACTCGATAAAGAGGACGCTTACCGCGCGTCATTCCCGAAGGATGCCGTGGTGAACCAAAACGGGCATTACTACACCGTCGAAGAGATCGAGGGTTAGCCCAGCTGCTCCAGAATATCGACACCTTCAGCACCGCACGCGCGTTTCACTGATGCCATATCAGTGAAGAAGGAGCCTTGGTCAACATATAAGTCTGCAACACGTGTGGGCAATCCTGTTATCAACGTGCCGATTCGGGTTTTCACATCGCCGTCACTCATGAGCATTGCTTCATCGAAGCGGCCCGGCATTTTGTCAAGGTGGCTCACGAACTCATCGGCTGTTTCTGCGGTCGATCCGGTGACCATCGTGTTCGCAAGGTCAATCGCCACTGTTTCAAATAGTTGGCAAGCAGCTTTGTTGTCCTTCGCCGCAATGGTTGCGACTGGTTCCGGTGTTGCTGAACTACACCCGCTGAGTGCTAGCACGCCAATAAGTAAGAATCCCCCGAGTTTTTTCATGATCTCGACCCTACGCCAGTTTCTGGCATTTTTGGAGGTTTCCCATGGCGGACAGAGTCGTGAAGGTTTCGCTAACGGCCCAAGTGTCGAACTATGTGGCTGGGATGGAACAGGCCCGCAAGGCGACGGCTGATAGTTCAAAGGCTTCTGAGGATGCGTCTGCGAAGTTTGCGGCACAGAACCAAGCCATGACCACTATTGGTACAGGTCTCCTAGCTATCGGCACCCTCGCGGCTGTTGGTGTTGGCCTAGCGATCAAGAAGTTTGCTGACTTCGATGAGGCAATGTCGTTCGTCGCGGCAGCCACTCATGAGACTGCCGACAACATGAACCTGTTACGTGATGCGGCGCTTGATGCTGGCGCGCGCACCGTGTTTTCTGCCACGGAATCTGCCAATGCGATCGAAGAGCTCGGCAGGGCTGGCCTGACTACTGCTGACATTTTGGGCGGTGGGCTCGACGGGGCTCTATCTCTCGCCGCAGCTGGTGGGCTGGGTGTTGCTGATGCGGCTGGTATTGCTGCGGTAGCTCTCAAAACGTTCAAGCTTGAAGGCTCGGACATGACCCATGTTGCCGACCTGTTGGCGGCTGGTGCGGGTAAAGCAATGGGTGATGTGACGGATCTTGCTTCGGCTCTCGCACAGTCGGGCCAGGTTGCCGCCTCTACTGGGCTCACGATCGAGGAAACGACGGCGACACTCTCAGCGTTCGCGGCTCAGGGCCTTCTTGGTTCTGACGCTGGTACTTCGTTCAAGTCGATGCTTCAACGCCTCACACCGGTGTCTGCTGAGTCGAAGAAGGAGATGGACCGTCTCGGGATTTCTGCTTATGACGCGCAGGGAAACTTCATCGGGATGGAGAAGTTTGCTGGTAACTTGCAGGACTCTCTTAAGGGTTTGACAGTTGAGCAACGCAACGCGGCGCTCGCGCAAATCTTCGGCTCTGATGCTGTTCGTGCCGCCACAGTTCTTTACTCTGAGGGCGCGGACGGGATTGCTAAGTGGGAAGCATCCGTCAACGATGCTGGTTATGCGGCCGAAACTGCTGCGACACGCCTAGACAATTTGAAGGGTGATGTTGAACAGCTCGGGGGAGCTTTTGACACTGCACTAATCACAACTGGGTCTGCGTCGGATGATGCATTGCGTCTTCTGGTCCAGACAGCCACGAATCTACTTGATGTTTTCAACGGTGCGCCCGTAAGCGTCCAGCAGGCCACACTGGCACTTGGTGTCTTGGTTGCTGGGGTGGCTCTTGCGGGTGGGGCTTTCCTCGTAGCAATTCCGAAAATCGCGGAATACCGCACTGCGATTGAAGTTCTTGGCCCTACTGCCCAGCGGGCTAGCGCAATCGTTGGCACGTCTATGAAGGCACTTGGCATCGTTGCGGCTATCGGTGTCGCAGTTGCAGCCGTTACAGCGTTGACGGGAGCAATGAAGGGTGCTGGGGTTAGCTCTGAGGAGCTTGCGAACGTCCTGAACAATGGCAAGATCCGTGATGGGGTGAAGGCTGCTTTCGATAGTGCTGCGTGGTTTGGTGCAGAACTTGGCCAGATGAACGGGGCCATTGAAGATCTTGGTGGCACTCTCGATTCTGTTTCTGGAACGATGGATACTCGATGGGCTGGTGCGTTGTCTGGTGCAGTTGACTGGATGGACCTGAACTTAGAGAACACTGACCGGATGCGCGATGGTCTCCAAAAACTTGGAGACTCTTTAGGCTCGATGCCCTTGGCGGATGCGCAGTCAGCTATGCGTAAACTTCGTGACGAATATAGCCTCACTGATGAACAGATCATGACTCTTATTGATCAGTCTGGACCGTTCAAAGATTCGCTAGTTGCAGCGGCGAGTGAAACTGGTCAGTTGGCAGACAACCAGACTCTTCTAAAAATTGCTTTGCAGAAGACTGAGCCAGAAGTTTTGAGTGCGGCTGATGCTTATCTTGAAACATCTGACAAGTCTGCTGCGCTTGATGACAAGATCACCACGCTCATCGACTCGATGAATATTCTTAACGGAGTCGGGCTTGACGCTTCGGCGGCCAATATTGCTTATCAGCAAACGCTTGACGATTTGGATGCGCAGATTGCACTCAACAATTCGGGTGCAGAAGGCTATGCGACCACGTTAGACATCGGAACAGAAGCTGGTCGTAACAACCGGTCAATGTTGGATGATCTTGCGAAGGGTGGCCGAGATGCGGCTGATGCACAGTTCCAACTTGATGGTGACACGGCAGCCTACAAGCTGACTCTTGAGGCGGGCCATCAGGCTGTTTATGATCGCGCGATTGCTCTCGGTGCTAATGCTGATGAGGCTAAGCGGATTGCTGATGAGATTTCGGCAATTCCCGATAGCACGCAATGGAAAGCAATCATTGACGTAGCTGATGCAGACAACAAGATCCGGGCGTTTATCAACCGCTGGAACGGCAACACTATCAACCTAAATACTGCGGTTTCCGGCCGTCTCGGCTCGGGTATTCTCGGCCCCGATCGTGCAGCCGGTGGCATCCTTCCTGGTGCGCCGTCTGCCACAGACAACATGTACATCCACGCGGCCAGTGGTGAGTTCATCACGAACGCCAGTTCGACGGCTGACCCGGCGAACCGTCGCGCCCTTGAGTTCATGAACGCGGGAGGGTCGATTCAGGGGTACGCGAATGGTGGGATGGTGCGCCCCCAATACGTCACCGGTGGTGGCGGTACTGGTGGGAGTAGCTACACGACATCGGGTGACACATTCAACGCTTCTTTCCAACTCTCACCTGTCGGCGGTCGCTCATTGGCTGATCAGGCTTTTGAGGCTTCACGACGAATGAAACTTCGGAGGTAACCGGTGGCTGATGTCAATTTCACTATCGAACGGGCAGGGTATCCAACGATAGTTCTGAACTCCGATAGCGGTGGGCAGTATGGTTTGCAGGTCGGCACGCAGGGTTTCGGGATTGGTCCGATCATCCCAAGGTTTCGGGAATCATCTTCGGATGGTGTGCAGTATGTGGGGGACAAGGTTGGGGCGAAGTCCATTGATTTGGGTCTCATCATTTTCGGCACAGACCGCCTGAATACGGGCGAGCTGATTCGGTCTTTGCGTAAACTTTTGCGGTGGCGTGAGAATCAGGTGTTGCCGCGCCTGGTTGCGTCGTTTCCGAATGGTGAAATTCTTGAGGTTCCCGTCGTGTATGAGTCGGGCCTTGAGCATGATTACTCGCGTGCGCTTTCTGAAACGTTCATGGCGACTGTGGCTGTTACTGCACCTAACCCGTTCTGGTCTGCCCGTGATGCGGAACAGTTTTCGGTGTCGGCTGATACGGCTGGGACCCCGTTCATGGACAACATGGCTGGTCTCCCTGTCACGTCCTCGAATGTGATCGGTCAGGTGTCGGTCACGAATTTGGGTGATGTGCCGGCCGATTTGACGATGATCCTCACAGGTCCGTCTTCGGGTTCCACAACTGTGCTGGTGAATGGTGCGGGGTTTGTTTTCACGGCTGCTCTTGGCTCGTCGGAGGTTGTGACGGTTGCGCGGGGTCCGCTTGGTGTGACGGTGACTGATCAGTCTGGGGCGAATCGTTACGCGAGTCTGGGTGCGGCACCGAAGTTTCCGCAGCTGCCACCGGGTGCGAACAACATCAACGTGACGATGGTGGGTGCTACGTCTGCGTCCCGAATTTCCGGTAACTACAAGGCACGTTTCGAGGGGGTCTACTGATGCTGGCATGGTCCGTGGAGGTTCGTGATTCTAGCCTTTCGCGTGTGGGTCAACTCTCAGATTTTGACCTGACAGATTTTGTGTGTGTCCCGCGGATGAACAATCTGGGCTCCTGGTCGATCAAGCTCCCGAACACGGTTTTGAATGAGTCGGGTGTTCGTGTTCCTCATGAGCTCGGGTTGGTTTTGCGCACGCAGGGTTCGGGTCTGATTGTGACGGGGCCGAATGGTGTTGTGCTGACTGGGCCGATGACGTTTGCGTCACAGGAGGCAACCTCGGACGCACCGGACGGAATCTGGACTATCGAGGGTGTGTCGGATGTTGTGGCGCTCGCACGACCTACAGCGTTTCCTCAGCCCTCCAACTCGAACCCGGCAACACAGACGGCTTCGAATGATGTGCGCACCGGTCTCGGTGAAGCGCTCATGCGGTCGTTTGTTTCGGCAAACATTGGCCCGACTGCTTCGACGGCACGCAAGCTCACTGATCTCACGTTGTCGGCTGATGGTGGCCGTGGTGTTTCTCTCACGAAGTCGCCCCGGTTTCAGAATCTTCTTGAGCTGACTCAAGAGATTGCGGTCGGCTCAGGCTTACTTTTTGATGTCGTGCAGGTTGGTGCTGGTCGTCAGTTTCAGGTCACAGCCCCGGCGGATGTGTCGGCTTCGGTCCGTTGGGATATTGCCAACAACCAGCTGAGCCGGTCGAAGTATGGTTACTCGGCTCCGGGTTGCACGAGAGTTTTCGTCGCAGGTCAGGGCGAAGGCACTGCACGCACCATTGTGGAGGTCACCCCCCCCGCCAGTCTGCTCTCTGAGGCGATCTGGGGGCGCATTGAGCGCTTCATTGACCAACGCAACACAGACGTGGTTGCTGAGCTCACACAGGCCGGTTTAGAGGTTTTGGCGGCTGAAGGTTCCACGGTCACATCGCTTGAAGTTGTTCCCTCGTCAGACCTCGCTGACGGTTTCGGCTCAACGTGGTTCCTGGGTTCGTGGGTCACGATTGTGGTCAATGACACGGAGGTTCGGGCGCAAATTGTTGAGGTGCCCATTTCGATCTCGACGGCTGGTGTTTTGGTCGGCGCGGTCGTTGGGGATGCCACCGGTTTCGATTGGGAATCGGTGTTGTCGGCGCGTCAACAGAAAACGGAGTCCCGAGTTTCCGCACTCGAACAGAACGCGGAGGCAACGACAGCGTTTGACCCGACCGCGTTGACGGCACGCACCACCGCGTTGGAAGCGTTTGACGCAACCGTGAAAACGTCTGGGCTGGTTCCGATCGTCCCACCGACATTCTCCACGGTTGGTGGTTCATCGTCGCGATCTGGGGCCGTCGTTAGTTTCACGAACGTCACTTCCATTAGCCTAAACAACGTATTCAGCAGTGAGTTTGCCAACTACCGCGTTATCTTTTCTCCCACCTATGCGGCCTCGAATATGGACATTACCATGCGCTATCGGGTGGCGGGGACGGATATAACCGCCAGCAATTATTACTACTCGATTGTCTACGCCGCGATGAGCGCCGGAGTTGCATTAGCAAATGTTGCCGCACGCGCCGTGACAATTCTTTACCTCTGCTACCTGCCCGCTAACGCTGATCTAACTTCTCAAACAGGCTTCTCTGCTGAATTTTTCGGCCCGATGGTTCCGGGGCGCGGGAAGCGGGCCTCTTGGCAAGCAGTGACCTACAACGCTACCTATGGTTTCAACTCCACGACCGGTGGGGGCACGCTCAACCTTTCTGGTGTGGAGGCTGACGGTCTCACGCTTATCGGTGGCGGAAACTTCTCTGGCTCAGTGACCGTCTACGGCTACAACAACTAGGAGTGAAGATGTCGTTTATTGCTGACGGGGTGACCATCGAAGGGCGCGAGCCCACCGAGGCTGAGCTTGCTGAGCGCGAAGCGTGGGCGGCTGATGCTGAGGCGGCTGAACGGGCTGAGGTGGAGGCACAGGCAACAGTGGATGCGGTGAAAGAGTCTGCGCACGAGAAGCTGGCCGAGCTTGGCCTAACTCCTGACGAGATTGCCGCGATCATCACCCCGTAAACCCCGCTTCGCTTTCCCTCTCTTGCTCCCACATCTGGGGGCTTTTTCTATTTAAAGGAGTCTCCATGGCCATATCGGCGTACCCCAAGCCCAGCACCACAATTTCTACCGATCAATTCCGTGACTTCTTCCGCCAGCTGATCACGACTGGTGGGGTTACCGCGGGGGCTCTCGCGCCTTCAGCGGATTCCTCCGGTCTGACGGTGAAGATTGCGCCGGGCTTTGCGGTCATCGATGGGATTGCGGTGAACTCGACTGCGATCGAATCACGCGCGATTGGTGCGGGTTCTGGTGGTGGCCTGTCACGCATTGACACCCTCGTAGCCAACCTTGATTTCAGCGCGACACCAATCGTGCAGTTCGCGGTTATCGCTGGTGTGCCTGCTGCGACCGGTGCAGCCGCTCCGAGTCTCGCGCTCAGTGGTTCGGTTGTGTACCGCTGGCCTATCGCCAACATCGCAGTCTCGCCAACAGCGTCCACCATTCTGGCCGGAAACGTCACCGATCGCAGAACCTTTTCGGGCAAAGAGGTCGGCGTGTGGACGACCACGAGTCGCCCCACGGTCGCTAACGCTTTCGGGCTCAACACCACTTTGGGGATCCTCGAATCCACGATTGACGGGGCAACCTGGAAGCAGGTCATTTCGACCGGCGATCCGGTTGTTGCCACCCAAATTTCGGCAGCGCAACAACTACTGCTGAACGTGGGCCGGGTCAACGGGGCAAAGATTTCGGTGCAGGAAACTGCACCAACTTCCCCCGCCGTTGGCGACCTCTGGTTCTGGTAACCGGTGGCTGATTATGACGTTGCCCTAGGCGCAGGAACGCTCCGACTAACCGTCAACGAAGGCGAACAAAGCCAAGCCGGGAACTACACCGACACTAATTGGTCGTTGACTCTCTTCTGTAGCAACGGCACATCTCGAAACCTCAATAACAACGTCGCATGGGGTGTGACGATCGGGACCACTGCCTACAACGGTAACTTCGGTTTCGATTTCCGGTACACCACCAGTGTTCTTATTGCTTCGGGCACAACACGAATTGCGCACGACGCGAACGGGTATGCAACCAACTTCTATGTTGGTGGTTCAATTGGCGCAACAGGCACGACAGCGATCAGCTCGGGTGGGGCTACAGGAACATTCACCAACACCCGCATTCCGAAACCGGCAACAGTTCCACTGAGTTTTGGTGCAACAGCCACCGGGCGGAATGTGGCGTCGACATGGGGTGCACCATCGAACAATAACGGCGCAACGGTTTCGTCGTATTCGCTCAGCTACTCCACAAACGGTGGCTCTTCGTGGTCGTCGGCAGTATCAACTACCGCGCTCAGTTATACCTTCGCAAGTTTGCAGGGTGGGCTGACGTACGAATTCCGGGTGCTGGCCAACAACGTTGCCGGGGCCAGTCCTTACGCGACCGTTTCAGCGTTTGTGTCCTCTGGTGGGCGCAGGTGGGGCGGTAGCGGGTTCCTCCCCACGGCGATAGCAAAACGGTGGACAGGTTCAGCACACGTCGATCTGACCATTGCCAAGAAATGGCTTGGCACGCTTTGGGGCGACCTTTCCTAACAACACATTTTCACGAACCACGGGAGTCCACACGGGCTCCTTTTTTCACTTAACAGAAGGAGCACAGAATGGGTTACGCAAACATCACCAGTGGCGGGCAACTCGAATCGACCGCCGCAGCCGCATGGAATCGACTTGAAGAGGCATACAAGGAAGCGTTCGGCTCTTACCTTCCAGTAACCTCAGCACTCCGGACACGAGCAGAGCAAACACGGCTCTACAACGGTTGGATTCAGCGCCTCCCTGGTTTCTACCTCGCGGCCCGCCCCGGCACCTCGCTCCACGAAAAGGGCCTGTCTGTTGATGTGGGCTCTCCCGCGAACCGTGCCGGGACCGCACAGCACAACTGGGTTGTCGCTAATGGTGGGCAGTTCGGTTTCACCTGGACGGGTAAGAATTTCAGCCCGCGCGAAAACTGGCACTTCGACTACACAGGCGGGGGCAACGTCGGCTCACCCGCTTTCTCGCAGGATGTAGCAAACCGTCAAACCTTCTTGAACGGCGCGATCGGTGCTGGGCTTGTTGTTGACGGTGACCTTGGGCCGAAGACGCGCGCCGCAATTGCCATTTATCAGCGCGAGGTTCTCCACATCACTGGCGACGGCGACTGGGGGCCAATCACTACTACCGCGCACAACGCTCATGTGGCTGCGAGCCAAGCCGCCGCCGCTCAAGCCGCAGCACAGGCCGCCGCGACCGCCGCTAAGCCTCGCTCGTCCAGTGCAGTCCTCCGCCGTGGCTCGAAGGGTGCAGCGGTCAAGCAGTTGCAGGACGTTCTCAACGCCCACTACCCGCTCTACTCGCGCCTCGTCCCTGATGCTGACTACGGCCCCGCTACCGAGGCTGTTGTTCTCGAACTTCAGACCCGTGCAGGTCTTGGGCGTGACGGCATCGCGGGGGCTGAAACGCTCGGCTACTTGGGCCTCTAACCCGTGGATGTTATGGCCCCGGCTTTCACTGAGGGTGCACAAGTCCTCATCACACTCGTCAGCACTATTGGCGGGATTGTGGTGGCCGGGTTTGGGTTCCTGGGTGTGAGGGCGAACCAGACCCGTGCACATGCCCGTTCGGCTGCGGCGGATTCGGCGATCTCGCGTGGACAACTCGAAAACTCCCACACAACCAATCTGCGCGAAGAGAATGACGAACGCCACGAGCGGGTGATGAGCACGCTCGACGGTCAAACCAAGGCGCTGGCGGGCATCAAACGCGACATCGGCCGTCTTGCTGACGCTGACCTTGAGCATTCACGTGTGGCCCGCGAAGACCGTGCACGACTTACTGCACACCTCGATTCACTAACCAATAAGGAGAACAAATGAATATCAAACCTTACGCAAAAGCCATTGTTGGCGGTCTGGTCACTGGACTAGCTGCCGCATCCGTCGCACTCGTTGACGGCAAACTTGATGCTGTCGAAATCATCAGCATCGTCCTGGCGTTCATCGCTGGCACTGGTTTTGTTTACGCAGTCCCGAACACCCCAGCATCCGAGTGAACGACGTAGATGGTTACGTCGTGAACGTGGACCCCATGGACGAACTCAATTGCGACAGCTGCCAAAGGGTCTCGCGCCGGAAGCTTCGGTTTTAGTCTTCCGTTTGCGCTAGTTCTACACTTCTGAAATCGCCCCCCCGTTTGCCTTCACCGGCAGGCGGGGGGCTTTTTCGTCGCTGGCGAAACTTTCAAAGTTGTTCAAGTAGTCTGGCGATATGGGGAAAAGAGTTGGCTATTGGAAGACGCACCCTAAAAAAGAGTTGCAGGCCATCCTCATGAAGTTCCACTCTCAGTTGTGGCGAATCATAGACCCGCCCAAGTATTACAAGGCATACTGTCCCTGTAGCGAACAACACAAGACGACGATCCATCTCTCGCCGTCGAATCCGAACTACGTGACAGACAAGACGAAATGGCTAGAGCGCCAAGCGTGCTACTCGGCAATGAAGGGGAAATCGTGATGATCGCAGTAAAGCTCACTAAGGGTTTCATCGTGCACGACTGCGCCGATTTGGACGCCCACACCGACATGGTGATGGAAGCGCTTATCGCCCTGGAATCAGAATCCGTCGCTGACAGTGACATGGATGTCACGCTGACCACCGGCGAGGTGACCATCTCTGTCGTCGGCATATCAGGTCGTCTTGAAGACGCGATGGCTATTGCGGACTCCGCGATTCGGACTGCTATCCACGCATCCAACGGGAGCACTCCCGATTGGCAGGAAGTTTCCTCCGAGTCGTTGCGACTCGTGAGCGTCTAACCCATAAACCCCCTAGCGGAATTGCCCCACCCCTCTTCGGAGCGGGNGGGGCTTTTTTGTCGTTACCCCCGCGCCGCTGTAACCCACCGATTCACCGTGGATCGTGCAACCCCTGTGGCCCGTTGGATCTGCGCAATCGACTGACCCTCACCCGCGAGCTCAAGAACGGTCGGCTTCGGGTCCACGCGGTCACTGGTGGTCACTGACGGGCGAAACACGGACACGGCGGCGAGATGGGTCACTAGCAAAAGCGAGAGCGCAGGGATCGAACTGGCGACGATAGCGACAGGCAACGGCACCACGATCAGAGACGGGTCAATTGTGGTCACATGGATTGCGTTACCAGTGACCGTGAAGCACCCGAAAATGACCATAACTGACCACGCATATTTGCGCCCGTGTTCGCTGGTCAAAGCAATCAGCATGGCCACAATGGTCACGAGGTCAAGGATGAGCGGAAAGATAATCGCGTTATCGGCTGCGAATCCGACCGACCCCGCCACTTCCCGTAATGCTCGGTAGCTCATGTACATGCTCCCGAGCGCCAGAAGGATGACGGCAATGCGGAGTGTGAGACGTAATGCAGGGCTTTTCATTGGTGTTCTCTTCCATAGTTGTGGAAGTAGTCACCGGTTTTTGTGGCCCGTTTGTGGCCCGTCGTGAACCTGGCTGAATTGCTAGGACTGAATAACCCCTGTCTGATCAGGCGTTTTCGTGGTGGGCGATACCGGACTCGAACCGATGACCTCTTCCGTGTGAAGGAAGCGCGCTACCAACTGCGCCAATCGCCCCAACCATTTTTCTGGGCACGCACAATCTTGCCACAGCTTCGCCCTCCCGACCGCCGCGACATCAGCAACCAGAGAGGAGACAGTAGAAACCGCAGAAACCGCAGCAACAGCAGCAAATGTAGCAATAGCAGCCGCAGCATTCCCCGCAGTATCCCCGACCGCAAACGCAACCGCAACCGCGGCGGGTCCTTCGGCCCTTCACCCGGGCCGATGACCTCCGTAACCTCGATCACTTGGTCGGAGAGTGGACGAAACCGCGAGCACTCTGGGCCGTTGGCGGTCAGGCTCGCGACAGGCACGAGGAGAACCCAGTGAAGATTGAACGAGCGGAACTTGAACCCCAAACAATTCTTGGTGTGCGCGAGGTCGTGAAGATGTCGGAGTTGACAGAGTTTTTCAGCCGAGCTTTTGCCGCCTCAGCTAAAGAGCTTGCCGCGCAGGGTAACCATCCGGTTGGGCCCCCCGTGGCGATCTACTCGGGGATGCCCTCCGACACGATTGCGGTGACCGCCGGTTTTCCGGCAGTTCGCCCCGCCACGCCAGCCGAAAAGGGCTCCGGTTTGGTGCTCGCCGAACTTCAGGGCGGGCCTGTCGTGACCGCAATTCACATCGGTAGTTATGACCAGTTGGGCGAAAGTTACGGCAAAATTGCGACTTGGATGGCGGAGCACCAACTGAAACCCGCCGCAGAAATGTGGGAAGAGTATCTGGTCGGACCGGACTCGGTCACCGACCCGACTCTCTGGCAAACTCGCATAGTTTTTCCGATCGCTTGAGCTGACTCAACTCGAATTTCACTGAACACTAAACCCCGAATGCCAAACCCTGAACGACAAACCCTGAACCCCAAACCCTAGAACCCGGTCGGTTCCGTCTCATATTCGGCTTCTTCGGGGACCCGTTCGTGATGGAGCGGATGCAAAGCTGTGGTGTCTTCCAACCAGATCAAGGCGTCATACCGGCCACCCATCCGGGTCGAGACGTAGTTGCCCGCTTCGCGCTCTGGGTGGTAGACGACGCCAATCGCTCGGTGGCCGAGCACTTCGGTCAGCCAGGGGCGAGTTCGGTCATCCCCGAAAGCGAGCACTGAGTCGACTCCGAGGGCTTCGTGGAGGAACGATTCGTGGCTGGGCTTTCTGGCTTCTGGTACGGGCAGAACTCGTTCGGGGGAGCCCCAGGCATCCGCTGCCATTACGGTTCCGCGGTGGGACGCGAAGCCAACCAAGCTGACGCCTTCGTCGCCGTGGCGTCGGCGCACCAGTTGGCCAACGTTCACGAGTCCGTCTCGACTCATGTCCGTTGCGCGTGCGTCGCCGATGTGGGTGTTGTGTTCCCACAGCAGCCCCTTGGATTTCGGTCCGAGGTGGTGGCTGAGCCGATCGATGGTGTCTGCCATGTGGGTGTCCCGAACGTTCCACGATTCACGATCTCCGCGAACCATGCTGCGGTAGTAACGCTCGGCGCCGGCAACGACTTCGGCATTTTGGAGGGCATCAAAGGTGTCAGCGTCGTTGACGCTGTGATCCACTGGGGTGAGGCTGAGCAGTCGTGCCGCCGATTGGCGCTGCATTTCTACTAAGAGTGCGACCACCTCGGCTTCACACGTTTTTGGAACCAACTGGGTGCTCCAGGCGTATTTGTGGGGATCTTCCGCGTAGGGAACGAAACAACGCCAGGCTTTCATCGCACTTTCGACCGCATCGGGTGCATTGTCGGTGAGCCAGTTGATGATCTGATCGAGCGAGTCCCAGAGCGAGTAGACGTCGAGGCCGTAGAAACCGACCTGAGTGTGCCGGTTTCTGGTGGAGTTGTGTTCGCGAAGCCAGGTCAGAAAGTCTGCGACCTCCTCATTCGCCCACATCCAGGTGGGCCAGCGATCGAAACCGTCCAGCAGTTGGCGCGAGGTGAGGTTCTGATTGTCGAGGCCCCGCACCCACTGGTTTATTCGCCAACAGTCCGGCCAGTCACCTTCAACGCCGATCCAGGTGAAACCGCACTCCTCAATGAGGCGCCTGCTGAGGGTTGCCCGCCACTGATAGAACTCGTGGGTGCCGTGGGAGGCCTCGCCAATCCCCACAAATCGCGATGCACCCACCTGATCGACTATTGGTTCGAGGTCGCTGGCTTGAACCAGCGGGCGGGCGAGTTCCTGAATATCCAGGCTGATGTCGGGGTTGGTCATGGTGTTGCCTCCAAAGTTGTCGAAAACCAGTTCGCCGCAAGCGACGCAACCTGTTCCAGCGCGCCGGGCTCCTCAAAAAGGTGGGTAGCCCCGGGAATGACTTCCAGCCGCGTCGGGGCAGTGAGTTTGCGCATCGCTTCACGATTGAGTTCGAGAACGACCAAGTCATCCCCACCAACAATGAGCAGGGTGGGCGCGGTCACCTTCGCGAGACTGGCGCCGGCAAGATCGACTCGGCCACCACGGGAGACGACGGAGCCGACAGCGTCACCAAGCTCTGCCGCCGCGCGAAGGGCTGCCCCAGCACCGGTGCTCGCACCAAAGAACCCAATGGCGGGCGGATGCTGCAACCGCCGCGAGCGCACCCACCGAGTGGCCTCGACCAAACGCTGAGCGAGTAGTTCGATGTCGAAAACGTTGGACCGTTCTGCCTCCTCATCCGGTGTCAACAGGTCGAGCAGAAATGTTCCGAAACCTGCCTCGTTGAGAACGGAGGCGACGAAAGCGTTTCGGGGGCTACGACGACTGCTGCCACTGCCGTGGGCAAAAACGATGACGGCACGGTACTCTTTCGGCAGGCTGAGTCGCCCCTCGATGTGCACGACCGCACGAGACGCCCCATTGCCATAAGTACCGCCGCCGTCAGCACCGCCGCCGTGCGCACCATGGCCGGGCGCACCATCCACGGGGATGCTCACATCCTCGGTCTCTAGAGCTGAGAGGGCTAGCTTCTTGTCGGTCATGGCTGCCCCCGCCGAGGCGCAGTAAGTGGGGCATCGTGGTCGCGCAGGGCAGCAGCATCCAGAATCTCGATCACCTCGTCATCGCTGGTGGGACGAAAGTCGAGGTAGTGAATTCCGACGGCGGAGAAGTTCTGTGGGGTTCTGTTGCAGAAAACCTGATCGGCTTCGCTCAAGGTGTGCAGGGCGTCCGCTGAACAGACGGGCGAGGCCACAATTACTTGCGCTGCGCCCAATTCTCGCGCCACGGTGCAGGCCGCCCGGGCGGTGGAACCGGTGGCGATTCCGTCATCCACGATGAGTGCGGTCCGCCCGTGAAGCGGAACCCGTTTTCGGCCGTGGCGAAACAGTCGCACGCGATCTTGCAGGATGGTGCGTTCACGAAACTCAACCTCACGAAGGGTCTCGGTGCTCACCCGTGCGAGCTCGATGATCCGTTGGTCGAATACACGCACCCCCTCCTCGCCGATCGCTCCCATTGCCAGTTCGGGCTGGATTGGAACGCCAAGTTTGCGAACGACAATGACGTCGAGAGGTGCCTGGAGATACTTGGCAACCTCGGCTGCGACCGGTACCCCACCGCGCGGCAACCCGAGCACCACAACATCAGCACCTCGAAGAAAACTGAGTTGGTGCGCAAGATGGCGGCCGGCATCAATCCTGTTCTCGAAAGTCTCCACGTGCCATTCCTTTCCGGTGGAGTGCGGACAAAGGTCTGACGAGAGTACGAAGGTTTTTGGTGCCGGTGCAGGGCCGAAGGTCACACGGCGGTGGCAACCGCCACAGCATCGGCGGCTCGAACCAGCGCAAGGTGGGAGAGTGCTTGAGGGGTGTTTCCCACGTGACGTCGATTCACGATGTCATATTCTTCGGAGAGTAGCCCGACATCGTTCGCGAAACTGACGAGGGTGTCCATTAATGCCTTGGCATCGTCAAGGCGTCCCGAGTCTGCGTATTGTTCGACCAACCAAAACGAGCAGGCCAGAAACGGATGTTCCCCGCCATCGAGCCCGTCAACACCAGTTTCGTTGCGGTAGCGCATGAGGAGTCCTCCACGCATCAGGTCGCGTTCGATCGCGGCAACCGTTCCGAGCATCCGTGGGTCATCGGCGGCAAGGTAGCCAACCTGGGCAAGCTGTAACAGCGAGGCGTCGACACTTTCTCCGTCGTAGTACTGAGTGTAGGAGCCCATTTCTGCGTTCCAACCGCGCTGTTCGATTTCGGCGCGAAGCACCTCTCGCCGCTTTCGCCACTGGTCGACGGGCCCCACCAGTCCGTGCGTTTCGGCAGAATGGATTCCCCGATCGAAGGCAGCCCACAGCATTACCCGGGAGTGGGTGAAGTGTTTTTTCGGACCTCGAATCTCCCAAATACCGTTGTCGGGGCGGTCCCAGTTCTGTTCGGCGTAATCCAACAGCATCAGCTGCAGTGACCGCGAGAACTCGTTGTCGTCAAGCCCAACCGTGCGCGCAGCATCGAGGGCGACCATAACTTCACCAAAGATGTCGCCCTGATACTGGGTGTAGGCACCGTTGCCAACCCGCACTGGCCCCGAACCGCCATAACCGGGAAGGCTCGTCAGCTCGCGTTCGTCGAGTCGGCGTTCCCCGGAGAGGCCGTACATGATCTGCAAATCGGCGGGGTCACCGGCGATGGCGCGGAGCAACCAACTTCGCCACTTGCCCGCCTCTTTCTCGAAACCGTGAAGAATGAGAGCTTCGAGCGTGAGCGCGGCATCCCGCAGCCAGACGTAGCGGTAGTCCCAGTTTCTGGTGCCACCAAATTCTTCGGGCAGGCTGGTGGTGGCCGCCGCCACTATCCCGCCGGTGTCTTCGTGGGTGAGCGCGCGCAGCACCAGCAGGGATCGGCGCACCTCAGCCGCGTACGGGCCTTCCGCATTGATCCGGGATGCCCACCCCCGCCACCATTCGATGGTCCGCTTCAACTGCAGCTCGACACTCGTGGCCGCTGGTGGTTCTTTGTGGGCAGGAAACCAGGTCAGCACCGTGTCGACAACGTCGCCAGCGCCAACCACAAATTCGCCGGTATGAGCGTGTCCCTCGGGGTGAAGTAGTGGCCCCCGAACGATGACGGCATCCGGTCCAGCGACGGCAACGATCGCGGGTTTTTCGTCGGTTCCGACCTGCCGAATCCACGGCATGGCGTCGGCGTAGTCAAAGCGAATCCGCAGGGTTTGTGTCATGACGACACTGCCCCGGATGCCGCGAACCCTCCGCACAACGTCGGCTCGACGGTCACCGCGCGGCATGAAGTCAAGCACTTCGACCTCCCCGGTGCTGGTGCTCCAACGGGTGACCAACACAAAGGTATCTGAAAGGTATTCACGGGACGCGCTGGTGGTTGCTGCCGCCGCGTCAAGCGGCGCGATGCTCCACTGCCCGTGTTCCTCATCACCGAGAAGTGCACCGAATGTTGAGGGCGAATCGAAGCGCGGCAGGCACAGCCAGTCGATGCTGCCATTCTTGCCGATGAGGGCCGCCGTATGGCAGTCGCCGATCAGCGCGTAGTCCTCAATGGGAAGCGTCATCAGGGGGCCGCGTTACGAATCGGCACGGTCGCGAAACGGATGGTCGCGAAAAGGCTGGTCGCGAGAAGGCTGGTCGCGAAACGGTTGGTCGCGAGAAGGCTGATCGTATGAGGGCCGATCGTGAGCTGGCCGGTCGTTGGCTGGCTTGTCGTTGGCTGGCCGGTCGGGAACGGGTTGGATCTCAACGCGCAGGCCAAGGGTTTCGCTGCCCCGGCCGCGGAGTTTCTCGATGTCGCGACGTTCCCGTTTGGTGGGCCGACCGGCGCCGCGATCTCTGATCGGGGTGAACGCCACTTCTTCGCGCGGTGGGGGCGCCGGGGTGTTGTCGAGGTAGCACTCGGCGGCTACGGTGGCGCTGACTCGCTTCAGGAGTAGCCGCTGGACCACGACGATGCGGTCAATCCCGGCATCGCGAACCCGCACTTCGTCACCAACTCGAACCGAGTGGGCAGCCTTCACCTTGTCGCCGTTTACCCGAACGTGCCCCGCGCGAGCGGATGCTGTTGCCAACGACCGCGTCTTCACCAAGCGCACCGCCCACACCCAACTGTCGACTCGTGCTGTGGTGATGGCCGTGGTGACGGCTGGAGTGATGGCTGGAGTGACGGCGGAGGTGGGGGAGGCCATTGGACCACCCTAATTCTTCGGGCGGTTCGCTCGCTCGAGGCGCTCGAGGCGCTCGAGACGTTCGCGGGTTTTTCGTTCTTGACGGGCGGCTTCGGTTATCGCTGCGGCCTCCGGGGTGGGGGCAATGCCGCCGAGGTGGGAGGGTTGCCACGACTGGCCGGTTCCGTCGACGGGGTAGGTTTTCTGAAGCTCGTCCAGCAGTGTTTGGAGGGTCTGGCGGAGTTTCTTTGTTTGGTCGGCGTGGGATTGTTTGCCGTCGACAACGAGGGGAGTCCCCACCGAGAATCGCACCGGCACCCCGAACTTTTTGACGAACGTGGATGATGAGCCTTTGGTGAGCAGTCGATGGCCGCCCCAGACGGCGATCGGAATCACCGGCACTCCCGCTTCGGCTGCCATTCTTATGGCACCGGTCTTCAGTTCGCGCACTGTATAGGCAGCGCTCACCCCGCCTTCCGGAAACACGCCGAGCACTTCACCGTCGCGGAGTGCCTGAACCGCACGCTGGTAGGCATCAGCGCCCGCGGTCATATCGACGGAGATGTGACGCATCCCGCGGAGTAGCCAGCCGACCAAGGGATTGTTGAACGCGGCTTTTTGCGCCAGAAACCGGATGTGTCGGCCGTTGTTCTTCCACATCATCCACTCAACCAGTGCGAAGTCGAGGTAACCGAAGTGAGTGATGGCGAGTACGGCGCCGCCGGTGCGGGGGAGGTGCTCCGCACCGCTCACCTGGGGGCGCACCCCGAGCACGCCAAACAGGGTGCGTCCGGCACCTATGGCCGCACCGTAGATGGGATCACCGCGTCGTTCGCTCATGCGTTAACACTATGGTGCAACGGTCCTAAGTCCCTGTTGGTGACCCGTCTTCGATCGATACACTCGGAGTGTGGCCAACCCGAGTAGTGATCAAGTGAGCTCAAAGATTCTGACGGTGCCCAACGTGCTCAGTTTCATCCGTCTCGCTCTGGTTCCGGTGTTTTTGGTACTGGTTATTGCGGGGCAGGATCTGATGGCGTTAATCATCCTGATCTTTTCTAGCCTGTCCGATTACTTGGACGGCGTGATTGCACGCCGTTTCGGCCAGATCACTCGGCTCGGTCAGTTGCTCGACCCGGCTGCTGATCGGTTGTTCATTTTTGCTGCCCTTATCGGTCTCGCTGTTCGGGAAATCCTCCCGTGGTGGCTGGTTGTTGTCATCGTGGGGCGGGATGTCCTGCTCTTGGCGCTTGGAATCGTGTTGGCCAATTTCGGCCACGGCCCACTCCCGGTGCATCACTTGGGTAAAGTTGCGACCTTCTGTTTGTACTACGCCTTGCCGTTGATCATGCTGGGGCAAGCGTTCCCGGCGATCGCTTCGGTGAGTGATCCACTTGCCTGGGCGTTCGCCTTCTGGGGCGCTTTTATCTATTGGTGGGCCGGCGCAATCTACTTGTCGGAGACTCTCAGAATTATTCGAATTCCGATGGCGGGCCACCAGCTTGTCTCCGATAGTGTTGATCATTAGCGAGTTTGGGAGGTTCATGATGGTCAGTTCCACAGATCTGGGTACGGGTGCACAGAACCGTCCACAGGAGTCGGATGCGACGGTCACTTTTGGCGATGAATTTAGTCAACAGTTGGCGGCACTTGAAGGCGAAGTTACCGCTGAGGAGCAGGAATCCATTGCGGCTCTTCCATCGGGCTCAGCGTTGCTTATTGTGCGCCGTGGCCCTACCGCTGGTGCACGTTTCTTGCTCGATGCCGACGTCACCACTGTCGGTCGGCATCCCGAGGCGGACATCTTCCTTGACGACGTCACTGTCTCCAGACGTCACGCAGAGTTCATTCGCACCGGCAACACTTTTGTGGTGAAGGATCTCGGTTCGCTCAACGGCACCTATCTCTCTGGCGAACGAATTGATTCCGCTCAGCCCGTTCCGCTGTCCGATCGCACCGAAGTTCAGGTCGGCAAATTTCGTTTGACGTTCTACGCTTCCCGCTTGGACCTCGTGTCCTCGGCACACCACTAGTGGCCCGCGAATAATGGCGCGTTCCACGGCACAACTGCGCGATCCTGCCCCGGTCGCCCTGCTCAGCATCGGTCAGGTTCTGGCGCGACTCAGCCCAGAGTTCCCTGATCTCAGTCCCTCAAAACTCCGATTCCTTGAGGAACGCCAGCTCATTTCGCCAGCGCGAACTGAGTCTGGTTACCGAAAATTTTCGGCGCACGACATGGACCGCCTGCGCTTCGTGCTGACCATGCAACGCGACCATTACTTGCCGCTCAAAGTGATCCGCGAGTATTTAGAAGACCTCGATTCGGGGAAGCAACCGGAGTTGCCTGGCATGGCGCAATCTCCGTCTATTCTTTCGGCTGATCGCAAGCTCAGCCGCGATGAACTCATTCGTGAAGCCGGAGCAAATGCCTTGCTTCTGGGGGATGCAGTCTCGTCGTCGCTTATTGTTCCGGCAGAGACATTTGGTGACGATGTGCTGGCCGTTCTCCGCTCGCTGGTCGAACTTCAGCGTTGTGGGATTGAACCCCGGCATTTGCGGGGTTTTCGCGCAGCCGCTGAACGTGAACTCGGTTTGATCGAAAACGCATTGATGCCGGTGTCACGGCGCAAAGATTCTGCGAGCCGTGCTCGCGCTGCCGAAATGGCGCGAGAGATTGCGGATCAGTTGGAGATTGTGCGGAGTTCTCTGATCCGGTCGGCACTTTCGAGACTAGAGTCGTAGTCTCCCCAAATCGATTCGTAGTACCGTCGATGGGGAGCAAAAGCGACACGCCGAATCTTGTCACGGGAATGTATCCGGCTGATGGGGCTCGACTCTGTACGGTTGCAATAACAAACACTAAGTGTCAACTTCACGGTGAAGGTCTGAACTCAGCTGGTTCACGCAATCACCACAATTTTCTGGCATTTTTCGATCAAGGGACAGGGTCATGAGTGAACTCAGCCGTAGCGAGGAATCACGCTACGATCTCGGACTCCTCTTCACCGACGGAATGCCCAACCGTGATGAAGATGCTGGCTACCGCGGCGCTATTGCAGCCCGCGCCGCCGGCATCAGCTACCGTCAGCTTGACTACTGGGCTCGCACCGAACTCGTGGAGCCCACCGTTCGCGGAGCCGCTGGTAGTGGCTCGCAGCGTCTCTACGGCTTTCGCGACATCCTGGTCCTGAAGCTCGTCAAGCGTCTGCTCGACACCGGAATTTCACTTCAGCAGATTCGAATTGCAGTCAACCAGCTTCGCGAATCAGGAATTAGCGACCTCGCCCAGACCACACTCATGAGCGACGGCGCCAGCGTCTACCTCTGCACGAGCAACGATGAGGTCATTGACCTCGTCAGCCGCGGTCAAGGCGTTTTCGGGATCGCCGTCGGTAAGGTTCTCCGCGAGGTCGAAAACAGTCTCGTCGAGCTCGACTCGGTTCAGGCCGAAGATCCCGCCGACGAACTCGCTCGCCGCCGCGCCGTCCGCGCTAGCTAGAACCGCCAGCGCAAGCTAGAACTGCCAGCGCTAGCTAGAACCGCCAGTGCTAGCTAGAACTGCCAGCGCAAGCTAGCACTGTCCGCGCAGCAACCGCGCAGCAACCGCGCGGTTCAGTACGTTACGTTCAGTAGCTTTCGGCGAATTCGCCCATTTTTGCCGTGCGCATAATGCGTTCCAGTAGTTGGTCGAAGTTGTGCGCCATTTCTTGGGCGCTTTCCCCCGGCCAGATGTGAACCGGTTTTGCGGCACCCTGAGCTTGTTGAAGCGACGTGCGCTCTGGTAGTTGCGGGTTCAAAATCAACGGCCCGAACATGTCCTGAAGCTCTTTGATTCGAAACTGGTGCTCAAGTGATTGCACGCGCGCGCGATTGACGATGATGCCCAGAGGTTGAAGCCTCGGGGAGAGTCCGCGTCGAATTTCTTCGATGGCGCGCAGCGCGCGATCGGCGGCGGCCACCGAGAAGAGGCCCGGTTCGGTGATGACGGTGACCCGATCGCTCGCGGCCCACGCCGTTCGGGTGAGGGCATTGAGCGAGGGGGCGCAGTCGATGAAGACGATGTCGTAGTCGTGCTCGACGTGCGCGAGGGCTTCTTCAAGCTTCCAGATGTCGCGAACGCTCGGATGAGGACCATCGAAGTTGATGGCAGACGGCGAGCCGATCAGAACATCTACTTTTCCGGGCCGTCCGGTGGTCCAGCCACTTGGGGCAATGGCCGCGCGAACAATCTTCTCCTTGGGGGAGGCTAGAACATCGGCGATATTGAGGTGCCCGTTCGGATTGATGTCCATGCCGGTCGAAACATCGGCCTGAGGATCGAGGTCAACGACCAGAGTTCGAAGCCCTTTGGCGAAAGCAGCTGAGGCGAGTCCGAGCGTGACAGTCGTCTTCCCGACGCCTCCCTTGAGGGAGCTAACACTCAGTACATGCACGATTAACGACGATACCTCCAGAAGTGGTGGGTCACCAAAACAAACACGCATCTTTGCCTTGCTCGGGGCAAATTGCCATCCTTCACCACCTCTATTGTTGAAGGTGTTGCAGAAGTTGAAGGGACCCGATGTTCAAAAAGATTCTTGTCGCCAACCGAGGTGAAATCGCGATCCGCGCTTTTCGCGCCGCCTACGAACTCGGAGCAAGGACGGTAGCGGTCTTTCCCTACGAGGATCGCAACTCGGTGCATCGGCTCAAAGCCGATGAGGCCTACCAGATTGGCGAGCCAGGTCATCCGGTGCGTGCGTACCTGAACGTCGACGAGATTGTCCGGGTGGCGGTCGAGTGTGGCGCCGATGCCATCTACCCCGGCTACGGGTTCCTGTCAGAAAACCCGGATCTTGCTCAAGCTGCTGAGGCCGCAGGGATTACGTTCATCGGTCCACCCCGCGCGGTGTTGGAGATGGCGGGAAACAAGGTCACTGCAAAAGAACACGCGATTGCGGCTGGCGTTCCGGTGCTCAAATCGACTCCGGCATCTCGCGATGTTGACGAACTTCTTGCCGGTGCCGAAGAGATCGGCTTCCCCATTTTTGCAAAAGCTGTCGCGGGCGGTGGTGGCCGTGGAATGCGCCGTGTCAACACGATGCCCGAACTTCGTGGTGCCCTCGAGGAAGCTATGCGCGAGGCTGACAGTGCGTTCGGAGATCCGACCATGTTCCTGGAGCAGGCCGTGGTCCGCCCCCGCCACATTGAGGTGCAGATTCTCGCCGACTCGCAGGGGGAGACGGTTCACCTCTTTGAGCGTGACTGTTCCGTGCAGCGTCGGCATCAGAAAGTTGTCGAGATCGCACCGGCACCGAACCTCGACGAGGATATACGGCAAGCCATGTACCGGGATGCGATCGCCTTCGCTCGTTCCATCGGCTACGTCAACGCTGGCACCGTTGAGTTTCTCCTTGACACCGTGGGGGAGCGCAAGGGCCAGCACTTCTTCATTGAGATGAACCCACGAATTCAGGTCGAGCACACGGTGACGGAGGAAGTCACCGATGTCGACCTCGTCCAAGCCCAGATTCGGATAGCGTTCGGCGATTCCCTCGCCCAACAGGGTCTGCAGCAGAAAGATCTGCACCTCCGGGGGGCTGCGCTCCAGTGCCGCATCACGACGGAAGATCCGGCCGCCGGTTTCCGTCCCGACACCGGGAAGATCACCACCTACCGCTCACCTGGCGGCGCGGGCATTCGGCTCGACGGGGGAACCATCAACGCCGGTGCTCAAATCTCCCCCCACTTTGATTCAATGCTCGTGAAGATGACCTGCCGCGGGCGCGACTTTACGGCCGCTGTCACTCGGGCCCGCCGTGGTTTGGCGGAGTTCCGCCTGCGCGGTGTGTCCACCAACATCCCGTTTCTGCAGGCGGTGCTCGAGGACCCGGATTTCATTGCCGGCGACCTGAGTACGTCCTTCATTGACGAGCGTCCGGGCTTGGTTCGCAGCCACCAGTCCAAAGACCGCGGTACCAAGATTGTTACCTGGCTCGCTGAGGTCACCGTCAATCAGCCGAACGGTTCCGGAGCGGGAAAAATTGACCCGGCGCTGAAGCTTCCCGTCGTTGATCTTGAGGCTGCTGCACCTGCAGGCTCACGGCAGCGGCTTGCGGAGCTCGGACCTGTGGGCTTCGCTACCGCGCTTCGTGCGCAGACGGCTCTCGCCGTGACCGATACGACCTTCCGTGATGCACATCAGTCGCTCTTGGCGACCAGGGTGCGCACTCGCGATCTTGTCGCAGTTCTCCCGCACGTGGCACGATTGACGCCGGAGTTGCTCTCGGTTGAAGCGTGGGGTGGCGCGACCTACGACGTTGCGCTTCGTTTCTTGGGTGAAGACCCGTGGGAGCGACTCTCGACGATGCGTGAAGCGTTGCCCAACGTTGCCATCCAAATGCTGCTTCGTGGCCGCAACACCGTCGGCTACACCCCGTACCCGACCGAGGTGACCAATGCGTTCGTGCGCGAGGCGGTCGACTCGGGGGTTGACATCTTCCGAATCTTTGATGCGCTCAACGATGTCGCCCAAATGAAACCCGCCATCGACGCTGTGTTGAACAGTGGTACTGCTGTTGCCGAGGTGGCGCTCTGCTACACCGGCGACCTCCTCGATCCTGCCGAGGATCTTTACACTCTTGACTACTACCTCCGTCTTGCTGAGCAGATTGTGGCCTCGGGCGCGCACATCTTGGCGATCAAAGATATGGCGGGGCTCTTGCGAGCTGGCGCGGCTGAGAAGCTCGTCACGGCTCTTCGCTCCAGATTCGATCTCCCGGTTCACGTGCACACTCACGACACCGCTGGCGGTCAACTGGCGACGCTGCTGGCAGCAAGCCGTGCTGGTGCGGATGCGGTTGATGTTGCGAGTGCTCCCATGGCGGGCACAACCTCTCAGCCATCGGCATCTGCGCTTGTTGCCGCGCTCGCCCACACCGAGCGTGACACCGGAATGTCGTTGCAGGCGGTCAGCGACCTCGAACCGTACTGGGAAGCCGTTCGCCAGGTTTACAAGCCGTTCGAGTCTGGACTGGCCGGCCCCACGGGCCGTGTCTACAAGCATGAAATTCCCGGCGGCCAGCTTTCGAACCTTCGGCAGCAGGCAATCGCTCTGGGTCTTGGAGACCAGTTTGAGAAGGTCGAAGACTGGTATGCGGCTGCCAACAACATTCTGGGCCGTCCGCCGAAGGTCACCCCGTCCTCCAAGGTTGTCGGTGATCTCGCCCTGGCTCTTGCCGCAGCGAATGCCGATCCGGCCGATTTCGAGCAGAACCCAGACAAATACGACATTCCGGATTCTGTGATCGGATTCATGGCTGGCGAGCTCGGAGAACTTCCCGGTGGTTGGCCCGAGCCGTTCCGCACAAAGGTACTGGCGGGGCGAACGGTCAAGATCGGGGTCACGCCGATTTCGCAGGCAGATCAGGATGAGCTCAACGGAGATTCGGCGGGCAGACGCTCTGCGCTCAACCGCTTGTTGTTCCCCGGGCCCACTGCCGACTTCGAGTTGGTTCGTGAAACCTACGGCGACCTTTCCACTATCGACACGGTCGACTACCTGTATGGACTCCAGCAGGGCTCTGAGCATGTGGTCGAGATCAGCAAGGGCGTGAGCCTCTATGTCGGTCTTGAAGCCATCGGTGAGGCCGACGACAAGGGTTTCCGCAACGTGATGGCTTCGCTCAATGGCCAATTACGTCCGGTTGAGGTGCGAGACAATAGCATTCGGGTTGCTACCACGTTGGTCGAGAAAGCCGACGCGACGAAGCCGGGGCAGATCGCTGCACCCTTCTCGGGCGTGGTGAGTCTTCAGGTTGCTGAGGGTGATGTAATCGCCGCGGGACAAAGCGTTGCAACGATCGAGGCGATGAAGATGGAAGCCGCAATCACGTCGCCGGTGGCCGGCATCGTGAGACGACTCGCCATCCCAGCGACGCAGCAGGTTGATGCTGGTGATCTTCTAGTGGAGATCGAATCTCAGTGAGAATTAGTCAATTCCTCGATTGTTGACCGACAGGTCCGAGGAGTAAAGTTATCAAACACTCAATCAGTAAGGGGCGCCTTCGTGGTTGCAGAAAAGAATGATCCGGAACCGAAGTCACTGTCCCGGGTTCGAGTGAGTCGTGCGCGTGGCGAATCAAACGTCGGCGTCAACGAGCCACTCATCGATACCAGCGCAGAATCCGGCGGCGACACGGGTGCAAATCTTGCAGCAAGCCTGCCGGAAAGCCTCACGATCAACGTTGATCTGCCCGCAACGGTTCACTCCATTCCCGAGAGTGAAGCTGCGCTGACAATTGAGAACGTGGCAATCGATCCTTCGCTACTCGCGCACGGTGAGTCCCTCGCAACATCTTCGATCTCCATCGTCAATGCCAACCTCACTGTCCCGGCGACAGCCGAAGTGGAAGAGAACGAATCAGCGGTCGTCGAGATCCCGGCGCTCCCCGCCGTACCCGCCGCTTACAGCCGCCGTGATCGTCTCAACGGCGTGGCATCCTCTGGACCCGAATCTGCCGCAATGTTGACCGCGGAACGCCTTATGGATCCCAAAAGTCGCCGTCGCCCTTCCCCCGAAGGGTTCATCCCCAGCCTGGTTTTCGCACTGACGTTTCACGCCGTCAACCTCGGCGATTCGCCCAAGATCCGAAAGCGCAAAGAGTTGGATGCGCGCATCGGTCGCCGGTTTGAAGGGTCGTCGCGGTTCGTTCCCGTTCTGACTCGCAAGGGAGGGGTTGGCAAGACCACCGTCACCACCCTCATCGGCATGGCAATGGCGAGTGTTCGTGAAGACCGCGTTATTGCTATCGATGCCAATCCCGACCGGGGAACCCTCGCCGAGCGAGTCAACAAGCAGACAAACTCCACCGTGAGGGATGTTGTGCTTCGTGCGGCGGCCATCAGCGACTTCACCCAGTTCTCCACCCACGTTTCCAGAGACGAGACCAGGCTCGACATTCTCGCCTCCGACACGGATCCTCTGCTGTCAGAAGCGTTTGACGAGAACGACTACAACGTCGTCGCCGACCTCGCAGCACGTTTTTATGACGTTGTGCTCACCGACTGTGGAACGGGAATCGTTCACTCTGTCATGCGCGCAACGCTTCAGCGCGCGGACTCTCTGGTGATCGTTTCCGGCGGCAGCGTCGATGAAGCGCGACTTGCCTCAGAGACCCTGACCTGGTTGGAAGCCAACGGTTACGCGGAGTTGGTGCGCAACTCGATTGTCGCGCTCAACACAGCGACGCAGGGAACAAACCTGATCAAGCTCGAAGAGATCGAAGCGCATTTTCAGTCGCGCGTGCGTGAAATAGTTCGAATTCCCTACGACCCCGTGCTTGCAGCCGGATCGATCATCGATTTTGCGGCTCTTCGACCGTTGACTCGTGCAGCCGCTCGTGAATTGGCTGCGCTTGTCGTCGATGGCCTTCAGACCTCACGGGACCTGTAACCCTCAATGACCGTCAGGCAGATCAGGATATTTGGCGACCCAGTATTACGCTCCGTGTGTGATCCGCTAGCGCCCGGTGACGCCCGGGTGGCGGCGCTCATCGAGGATCTGCTGGAGACGGTTATGGTTCCCGGTCGTGCCGGAGTGGCCGCGAATCAGATCGGTGTCGGGCAACGGGCTTTCAGCTACAACATTGACGGGGTCGTGGGCTACGTCATCAACCCCATCTTGGTCGAAGTTTCGGGGGAACCAGAACTTGTTGAGGAGGGCTGTCTCTCCGTACCAGGGTTCTACTTCCCCCGGCTTCGTCATCCATTCGCGCGCGTCACCGGTATCGACCTTGAGGGAAACGCCCTCGAAATTAGCGGGACTGGGTTGATGGCACAGGCGCTACAGCACGAAACCGACCACCTCGACGGTCACCTGTACATCGAGGGGCTTGAACCGGAAACCAAGCGAGAAGCAATGCGCGCCATCCGCCAGTCTCCCTGGTGGATGGCGCGCTAACACCCATTCAGCTCAGCGAGATACCTTCGGTTGCCGGGCTTCCGCTGTACATTCCTTCGATGACGTCCGCGAAATCTTCGATAATGACGTTGCGTTTGATGCTCATCTTCGGGGTGAGGTGACCGCTATCTTCGGTCAAGTCGGTGGCAAGGATCTGAAATTTTCTGACCGATTCCGCGCGTGAAACGTGCGAATTTGCCGCGTCAATTGCTCGCTGAACTTCGGCGAGAATCTTGGGATGAACGATGGCTTCGGCAAGGCTGATGTCGCCGTCTTCCCCATTGTTTTTGAGCCAGGTCGGGTACATGTCCACATCGAGGGTCACGAGGGCGGAAATGAACGGTTTCTTGTCGCCCACGACGATGACCTGACCAACCAGCGGGTTGGCGCGGATCGGATCTTCGAGAGCTGCCGGGGCAACATTCTTGCCGCCGGCAGTCACAATGATCTCTTTCTTGCGGCCAGTAATGGTGAGGTAACCCTCGGCATCCAAGGTCCCGATGTCGCCGGTTTTGAACCATTCACCGTCCATGACTTCCGCCGTAGCCTTGGGGTTGTTCCAGTAACCAGCGAAGACGTTGATGCCCTTGACCGAGATCTCGCCGTCGTCAGAAATCCGAATTCCAACGCCGGGCATTGCCGGGCCGGTGGTGCCGATCTTGAAGTTGCTAGGAACATTCACTGTCGCTGGCGCTGTTGTCTCGGTGAGTCCATAACCTTCGAGGATGCGGAGGTCGAGGCTGCGGAAGAAGTGGCCGAGGCGCGGGCCGAGCGGCGCAGAACCTGACACGGCGTACTTGACGTTGCCGCCAAGAGCAGCGCGAACCTTGCTCAAGACCAAGCGGTCAAAGAGTGCAAACTGGAGGGCCAGCCCGAGTGGGACGCGGCCAGCATCAAGAGCTTTGGAGTGCTCGATGGCAACTTCAGCGGCTTTGCGGAAGATTTTTCCTTTGCCGCCAGCCTCAGCTTTTTGCTCGGAGGAGTTGTAAACCTTCTCGAACACGCGGGGGACCGCGAGGAGAAAGGTCGGCTTGAAGGACGCCATTGAGGGCAAGAGCAGTTTGGTGTCTGGCTGGTGGCCCACCTTTACTCCAGCGTGCACTCCGAGGAGCGAAATGAAACGCGCGAAGATGTGAGCTGTGGTGATGAACAGGAGCGTTGATGACCCAGGATGCACAACCTCTTTCATCACGACGGCAGCGTTTCTGCAGAGTTCAACAAAGTTGGAGTGGGTCAGGATGACGCCCTTGGGGCGACCAGTAGAACCCGAGGTGTAGATAAGGGTGGCAATGTCTGACCCCGTGGCAATCGTGCGTCGGCGTTCGATTTCTTCATCGGTGATATCGGTTCCAGCGGCGACAAGTTTGTCGAGGTCATCGAGATCGACTTGCCACACCTTAGAAACCTTGGGTACGTCGCTTCTCACCTCATCGAACCTGGCGAAGTGGTCAGGAGTTTCGACAATAATGCCGGTGGCACCCGAATCGGTGAGGTTCCACAGCAATTGTGATGGTGCGGATGTTTCATAGATCGGGACCATCACCGCCCCGCTGAACCAGAGTGCGAAGTCGACCAGGGTCCACTCGTACCGCGTCTTGCACATGAACCCGATCTTGTCGCCGGGCTCTACTCCACTGGCAACAAAACCCTTGGCAAGAGCCACAACCTGGGCGAGAAACTCAGCGCTGGTGACGTCACTCCACCCACCGTGAACTGTCGGTAACGCGAACAACGGATCGTTGGGGGTGAGGGCGACACGCTGAATAAGCAGGTCGGTGGCGTTGGCGTTCGGATCTGCTTCTACAACGGCCGGAACGAATATTTCGGTCACGGTAACTCCTTTGGCACCGGGGCGGACAGGTTCCTCCACTCTAGCTGGGATCTATGCGCGGGCCTCAAGAGGGATTATCGGAGTGCGTGTGTGACCGTGGTGGCGCCGGTAAACTCGTCTACTGTGCATGCGATTGGAATAGACATTGGTGGGACCAAGATTGCCGGGGCCCTGGTCACTGACGACGGCCTGATTATTGCGGAAGACCGGGCGGCGACTCCGGCGGGAAACCCAGACGAAATCGTGGAAATCGTCGTCTCGATGATTGAGCGATTGTCTCGCGGTCACGACGTGAGCGCCGCAGGTGTCGCCGCTGCAGGATTCATCGACAGCGAACAGTCGACCGTGTATTACGCCCCGAACATTAACTGGCGAAACGAGCCGTTCCGGCAGCGACTGCTTGACCGCGTAGACATGGACATCACCATTGATAACGATGCCAACGCTGCGGGTTGGGCAGAGTTTCGTTTTGGCGCCGGTCGCGGTGTGCACGACATGACGATTCTCACGATTGGCACCGGTGTTGGAGGCGCGATCGTCTCCAACGGTGCGCTTTTTCGCGGAGGTTTCGGTGCGGGGGCTGAGCTCGGCCACGTGCGTGTGGTTCCCAATGGCCTGTTGTGCGGTTGCGGGGCGCGGGGCTGTATCGAACAGTATGGTTCGGGCCGTGCCCTCCTCCGGATGGCGAACGAAATCGCTGATGGTGGTGGCATTGGTGTCTCGTTGGCGGAGGCTCGGGTAGCTCACGGCGAGCTCAATGGCACTATCGTGGCGGAGCACATCCAGGCGGGCGATCCGGGGGCAATTCGCGCTCTGAGCGAGCTGGGGAGCTGGTTGGGGCAAGCGTGCGCATCGCTCGGGGCCGTGCTTGATCCGCAACTTTTTGTTATCGGTGGGGGAGTCGCGGTCGCGGGCGATTTGTTGCTCGATCCGATGCGCGCTGCATACTTGGCGCACCTACCGGCACGGGGGTTTCACCCCGAGCCGAAGTTTGTGGTTGCTGAACTGGTGAACGATGCGGGAGTGGTTGGTGCCGCCGATCTTGCCCGTTTGCACGCGCGTGGGCGTTAGAGTTGTTTCTTGATCGTCGTCGCGAGAATGACGTTGACGTGATTTTCTGCACCGGGAGGCCGCAGTGTTTTACTGGTTCATGAAGAACTTCATCGCCGGACCGATCCTTAAAACGGTGTTCCGTCCTTGGGTTACCGGTTTGGAAAACGTTCCTGCCACCGGCGGCCTGATTTTGGCGAGTAACCACTTGTCGTTCATCGACTCCGTCTTTCTGCCGCTCATCCTTGAACGCCGGATTTTCTTCCTCGCAAAGAGTGACTACTTCCACGGCAAAGGGTTTTCTGGTTGGGCAATGAAAACCTTCATGAAGGGCACCGGAATGCTTCCCATCGATCGTTCTGGTGGCAAAGCGTCGGAGGCGTCACTCAATACGGGTCTCCGCGTTCTTCACGCTGGTGATGTGTTAGGAATTTATCCGGAGGGCACCAGAAGTCCGGATGCCAGAATGTACCGTGGTCGCACGGGGGTCGCTCGAATGATCTTGGAAGGCCACGTACCCGTTCTTCCGGTCGCGATGATGGACACCGAGAAGGTGATGCCCATCGGGCGTCGTCTCCCCAAAGTGCGCCGCATTGGTGTTGTGATCGGAAAACCCCTCGATTTCAGCCGCTTTGATGGGCTTGAGGGTGACCGGTTTGTTTTGCGCTCCATTACCGACGAGATTATGTATGAACTCAACCAACTCAGCGGCCAAGAATACGTTGATGTCTACGCGTCGACCGTGAAAGAGCGCATCAGCTCGCAGAGCCGATAGCCGAGCCGATAGCCGAGCCGTCAGCCGAGCCGCCAGAAGAGCCGCGCTCACAGGATAAGCTCGACTGTTGGCGTAAGTTCGCGGCAACAGTTCCAAGCTTGTCGTGTATGTGCCGATGAGCGTTGTCCAGCGTGAAGGAAATACCGTGGTTGACCCGTCTGAGCCCATTGTCGTTGCTGATCCTCAGGTGATCGCAGGACTGGACTATTGGCGGAGCCTTCCCATCCGTCAGCAGCCGCAGTGGCCGGATGCTGACTTGGTGGCGGCAGCCTCACACCGGATCGCTAGTTTCCCGCCGCTTGTCTTTGCCGGCGAGGTAGATGACCTTCGGGACCGTTTGGCGAAAGCGGCATCAGGGCAGGCTTTCTTGCTTCAGGGCGGTGATTGCGCCGAAACGTTTGCGGGAGCCACCGCCGAGCAGATCAAGAATCGGGTCAACACAATCCTGCAAATGGCGGTCGTGCTCACCTACGGTGCTTCGATGCCAATCATCAAGATGGGTCGAATGGCTGGCCAGTTTGCCAAACCACGTTCGAGTGACACGGAAACCCGCGGCGATTTGACTCTTCCCGCTTACCGTGGCGACATCGTCAATGGTTACGACTTCACACCAGAGGCCCGCGTCCCTGACCCCGAACGACTGGTCCAGGGCTACCACACCGCTGCATCGACCCTCAATTTGGTCCGTGCCTTCACGCAGGGTGGTTTTGCTGACCTGCGCCAGGTCCACAGTTGGAACAAGGGCTTCGCCGCGAATCCGGCAAATAAGCGCTACGAGATTCTTGCCCGCGACATCGACCGCGCCATCCGGTTCATGGAGGCCGCTGGAGCGGACTTCGATGAACTGCGTCGTGTTGAGTTCTACGCCAGCCACGAGGGCCTCCTGATGGACTACGAGCGCCCCATGACTCGTATTGACTCGCGCACGGGCACGCCGTACAACACGAGCGCGCACTTTCTGTGGATTGGTGAGCGCACGCGCAACCTCGATGAGGCGCACGTTGACTACTTCTCGCGGGTGCGGAACCCGATCGGGGTGAAGCTCGGGCCTTCGACCAGCGCCAACGACATGGAACGACTGATCGACAAGCTGGACCCGAACCGCGAACCCGGGCGGCTCACCTTCATCACCAGAATGGGTGCTGGCAAGATTCGTGATGCTCTGCCACCACTGTTAGAGGCGATCAAGTCAATGGACGCGACGCCACTGTGGGTTTCTGACCCGATGCACGGCAACGGCCTCACTACTCCACTCGGCTACAAGACGCGGCGTTTTGATGACGTCGTTGATGAAGTTCGTGGGTTCTTCGAGGCACATCGCGCCGCGGGAACCCATCCCGGTGGGATTCACATTGAGCTCACCGGTGATGATGTCACGGAGTGCTTGGGCGGGTCAGAACAGATCGATGAGGCCACGTTGGCAACCAAGTACGAGTCACTCTGTGACCCGAGACTCAATCACATGCAGTCGCTTGAGCTGGCGTTCCTTGTTGCCGAAGAACTGGCGGCTGCGGTCTAACGAACGCCGCGCCAAGGGAAGGTCAATTCCTATCCGTTGACGCGGCTCTAAATCACACCGTTGAGGGTGATGGTTGATCCGCGTTTGGCTTTTCCTTCTGCCGGTGTGGAGCGCGAGACTGTTGCGTAGGGTTTATTCCAGTCTTCTTTCGGGAAGACCGTGACGACGTTAACCACAAAACCTAAGCGCTCAAGAGTGCTGACTGCGTCGGCGATTCTTTCGCCGACGACGTTGGGTACATCAACCAGGTCTGGTCCGCGAGACACAACGAGAATTACGGTGTCATTGGGTTTGATCGAGGCACCGGCTACAGAAGGCTGCGAGCTGATCACGAGGCCCGCATCGACCGTATCGCTGAAGGTTTGTTGAGTGGCGGAGTCGACAGTTACGTTGACGGCCACGAAAGCGGCTGTTGCGGCTTCGACGGTCATTCCCGTGACGTCGGGGAGCGCTCCCAACGAGACCACCAGTGTGACGGGACGTTGATCAAAGTAGGAGTCGCCGTTGGCGAGCGGTATCCGAGCGCCGGTGGCATCAGTGCCGTAGGCGGCTACGACGGTTCCTGCCGCGACATCCTGACTGAATTGTTCCTCGCGTCCCTGGGAGATGAGCCCAGCGTCCTTGATGAGGGTGAGCGCGTTCTGTTCGGTGGCACCAACGATCTCGGGGACGTTGACGGGCTTCGGCCCAAGAGAAACCTGAATCGTGACCAGTGCCCCTCGGGCGACGGCTGAACCGACAGCGGGCTTTGTGCTCGCGACGAGGCCGGCGGTGACCGTGGGGGAGTACACCTCGAGCGGAGTGGATGCCACGCTGAGCCCGAGCTTAGTGAGGGTTGAATCGGCGTTCGCAGGGGTTTGCCCAACAACACTGGACGGAATCGTAGTCAGCGAGCCCGGTCCAGCACCGAAGTACCAGCCGGTTCCGCCAGCGAGCCCAGCGACGAGAAGAATGAGGACCACGAGCCAGCGTCCTCGCGCCTTTCGCCGCGCTGCTGTGGAGGCTAGGACGCCGGTCGCGGTGGTGGCAGCGTGAGCACGGGTAGCGGCACGGCCTTCCAGAACCTGCGTGAGAGCGCTGGTTGGCGCGCTGGTTGGAGCGCTGGTTGGAGCGCTGGTTTGCGCGTTACTTGCGGCCAGCGCGTCGGTCGGATCGGTGGCCTGACGGTTGACGGTTGTCGGAAGCACGGTGGTCTTCATGACGCTCGTGGCACCGGTGGGCAGGGCGGATTCCAATGAACGTCTAGTTTCGCTGAGTTGCTCGAGGAGCGCGCGGGCATCTCGAGGACGGTCGTCCGGTTCGCGGGCCGTGGACCACAGCACCAGTTCGTCTAGCTCGGCCGGAACCCGGGGATTCTTCGCGCTCGGCATCGGCACAGAGTCATTGGCGTGCTGGTAAGCGATCTGCATTGGTTGCTCGCCCTTGAAGGGCTGTTCGCCGGTGAGCATCTCGTACATCATGATGCCGACGGCGTAGATGTCGCTGCGGGTGTCTGCAATCCCTCTCGTGACTAATTCTGGAGAGAGGTAGGCAATGGTTCCGAGGAGCGCTGCGCCGGTGGCAGTGTTGGCGGACGCGGCACGAGCTAGACCGAAGTCGCCAATTTTTATTCGGCCGTCATCGGCCAGTAACACGTTCTCTGGTTTGAGGTCACGATGAACGATCCCCGCTTGGTGAGCAGCTGCTAGGCCCGACAACACCGACTCGAGAATGTCAAGGGTCTGAACCGAGGTGAGTTTGGTGTGTTCATCGAGCAGGTCGCGGAGTGTGATGCCTGGCAAGTATTCCATCACCAGATAGGCCATGTCGCTGTCTTGGCCCTGGTCGAAAACATTGACCACGTTGGGGTGGGCGAGGCGTGCAGCGGAGTGAGCTTCCTGAATGAAGCGCTCCCGAAACTGAACGTCATCAGCCAAATGACCGTGCATAATCTTGATCGCTACGCGGCGTTCTAACCGCAAGTCGGTCGCGAGATAGACCGTGGCCATACCCCCGCGCGCAATTCGGGATCGCACTTGATATCGCCCGTCAATAAGACGACCAATTATGCGGTCCGTACTCTCAGTGCTCACCGAACCATACTAAAGATAATGGCCGAGGATAGTGGGCAAGAACACGGCGCTGACCACATTCGTTCCGTCAATTCTCTGGCGAATTGGAGCTTCGCGGAGTGGAACAATAAATGGTGAGCAGATCGCTACAAGTTTGCGAGCCAGTAGCGGGCGGATGCTTCCCACTTAGCGTAGGCATCAGGGTAGGCCGAGATCTGGACCCGCTGCGCAGCCTGAGTCACCGTCATCGAAGCCCAGCCCGAAATATCGAGGAGCCCGTTGGTGTAGCCGCGGTTGGGGCCGGAGGGTCCGCCGTAGAACAACCGCGCTGCGTACTCCGGGTTGGTGAGTTGTGCAACGGTGCCCCAGCCGGAACTTGGGCGCTGTTGGAAGAGTCCGACCGAGTCAAGGTGACCAAAGTTGATGTTCCGCATGGAGGACTCTTGCATCGCTGTTGCAAGTGCAATAACGATGCCGTAGTCGCTCACTCCAAGGGAACGCCCGACGCTGATGATCGTGCGGGCTTGAGTCTGACTTTCGGCGTTGAGGAGCGTGATTCCGTCTGTTGCTCCTGCCGTCGCGATAACGCCGGGAATTACAAGGGTTCTTCCGGCGTAGATCATGCTCGAAGCACTGAGGTTGTTCGCGGCACGCAATGCCGTGACGGTCACACCGAAGGCGCTCGCGATCTTCGAGAGCGAGTCGCCGGAGACGATCACGTAGGTAGCCCCGCCCGGTGTCGGCGCGACGGCCACGGGTGGAGCGGGCGCTGGAGCCGGAGCCGGAGCTGGAGCCGGGGCTGGAGCCGGAGCCGGCGCCGGCGCCGGCGCCGGTGCGGCGGGGAGTGGCACGTTTTCCGCGACTGGTGCAATGGTGTCAGCGACCGGGGTCGTTGCGTCCGAGGAGTCACTGGAAGTTGGGCCATCGGCGCCCGTGGTGGTTCCTGTCACGGTACCTGAGCTTGGCGGCGCCACGGTTGGGGGATTCGGGATGTTGATTACTTGCTGGGGGTAGATGATTGTTGACCAGCTGAGCCCATTAGCGTCAAGAACCGATTGGATGGAGACCCCAAACTTCACAGCAATCGTCGAGATTGTGTCGCCGCTGGCGATTGTGTAGCGGGTTGAGTTTGTGGAGTCTGCGATCGGTCGAGCGGTATCGGCTTGGGGGAGCGGAGCAGTGGTCAGACGCAGCGACTGCCCGGGAAAAATCAGTGATTTCCATCCCAGCCCGTTGAGGGCGAGGACAGATGCCGTCGACAGGCCAAATCGTCCGGCGATTCCGCTAATAGTGTCACCGGAAACCACCTTGTAGACACTCGGCGCTGCAGTGGTGCTTCGGGCGTTCGCGGCGCTGGTGAGCGCGGTCGTTGACGGGGTGGCTGCACCACGGGCATCGATGCGCGGTTCGATCGAGGGGCTCGCGCTGGCCGCGGGTACCGCGCCGGCAAGGGTCATCGATACGGCCAGCGAACCGGCGAGAAATATTGGCATCGTGTTGCGCATGCTTGAACCGAAGGCGCCGAGGTCGCGTGCCGGGTCGTTCGGTTGGTTCGCGTAGTCGATTGTGGGAACTAACCCCGCGAGAATACTGCGTGCAGAGTTGATGTTGTTCAGATCGATGTTGTGCAGATCGATGGTGTGCGAATCGTTGTCGTGCAGTTCGTTTTCTCGGGTCATGATCTACTCCACGTTGCTTCCGGCCAGCTATTGCGAGCATTCACGCGCAATAGGCTTCTTAAATTTGACACAGTTGTTTATCTATGTCAATTAAAGTGACCTGTGTGGTTTGAGTTAACACGTTCGAAACATCAAGGTTCGGCGTTTTTGGGGGCAGCGCGGTGCGAAAGAACGTCGAAACGTGGCAAGGTTATCGGGTGAACGATTCTTTGCCCAACACCTGGTTGACCGTCCCTGAGCTGTCGGAGATTCTCGGCCGCACCGTGAGTCAAGTACGTCGACTAATCGAAGACCGGGCTTTACTTGCCCAGCGAATCGACGGAACCCTTCGCGTGCCCGCTGCCTTTATTAACAACGGCGAACCACTCTCAGAGCTAAAAGGAACAATTTTTGTCCTCGGCGATGCTGGTTTCAGCGACGACGAAGCACTGTCGTGGTTGCTCAATTCTGAGGATAGCCTCGGAGTGAGTCCCATTGACGCGTTGCGCGCCGGTCGGAAGGCAGAGGTTCGCCGAGTGGCGCAGGCCCTCGGGTTCTGACCCCGGGCGCCGTTTCCCACGGCGCAAACTTCCTTGTGCTCAGGCGGTGCGTCGCACCACAGTGTCGGCTAGGTCGATAAGTTGTTGCTTGGCGGAAGGGCTCAGGGGAGCGTTCCTGATCGTGTCCAGCGCGACATTTACGTTGTAATCGATGACGGCCTCGACCTTTTCGATGGCTCCGCTGTCGCGAATCGTTTCTTGGAGCATCTCGATTTGCGAGTCATCGAGGGTCGGATCGCCCAGCAACTCGTCAAGGAGTGAGCGGGCGTTTGCAGGAAGTTCGTGTCGCGCCATCGCTACGAGAACGGTTCGCTTGCCCTCGCGGAGGTCATCGCCAGCGGGCTTGCCGGTAACCGAGGGATCACCGAAAACGCCGAGCATGTCATCTCGAAGTTGAAAAGCAACACCCAGCGGGAGGCCGAATTCACGGAGGGCTGCCAGTTGCGCCAAGCTGCCACCGCCGAGAGCACCACCAATTGAGAGTGGAGCTTCAACGCTGTATTTCGCAGATTTGTAGACGATCACGCGGTGTGCTCGCGGCAGTAGTTCGGCCTCGGGTGATGACCGCCACGAGTTCTCTTCGAGAATGTCGAGATATTGGCCGACCGTCACTTCGGTGCGCATTGTGTTGTATTCACGTCGCGCTGCAAGGGCCGACTCTGGCTGGGTGAGTCGGCGAAGCGCGTCATCGAGAAGTTCGTCGCTCCAACTGAGCAGGAGATCCCCAAGCAACAACGCGGCGGAGGCCCCGAATACGGTTCCATTGCCGAGCCACTCACCCTCGGAGTGCAGTAGTTCAAAACGTTTGTGGGCAGAGGGGTTCCCGCGACGAGTGTCTGAGTTGTCCATGATGTCGTCGTGGACCAGTGCGGCGGCGTGGAAAACTTCCAGCGCGGCGGCGGCGGTTACTACCGCGGCAAGATCATGCTCGATGCTGGCATCAGTAGCGATCTCTAACGATGTGTTATCTGAAGCGACGGCTTGCCAGCCCCAGTAGCAGAAGAGTGCACGAAAGCGCTTCCCGCCGGCGAGGAAACTCGCCGAATATTTGATAAACGGATCGAGTTCGGGCGCAATCGCCGTCAACTCGGGTGCCCTGTTTGCGAGGAATTCATCAATACGTTTTTGGACCAGATCAACTAGTCGGGTACTCTCAGCCACTCTCATAGCCTAGCGACGGTTTCGAGGCGTACTATTAAGGTTCGATACCGCGTCGAGATCCTTATAGCCCGAAGGAATCAGAATGCCACTTTCCGAACAGGAGCAGCGCCTCCTCGAAGAGATGGAGCGCAACCTCTACCAAAACGACGCCGATTTCGTGTCTACCGTTGGTGCGCGCGTCGGCAAAGTCAACTACACCGTTGTTGTGGTTGGTGCCTTACTCGTTGTGGCAGGAATTGCCACCCTCGTAACCGGCGTGATGGTAGCCCTACCCATCGTTGGTGTGCTCGGGTTTGTCGTCATGTTTTCTGGAGTGTTGGTTGCTACGAATCCGCCGCGAAAAGCAGCTCCTGCGCCAACTCCCCCTCAAGCGAAGAAACGTGCCAAGTCGTCCAGCTTTATGGACGGACTGAATGATCGTTGGGATAAGCGCCAGGACGAGCGCGGCAACTAGTCTTCTGCTCTAACTAGAACGACAGCCAATAAAGGCCGACCCTCGGGTCGGTCTTTTTTGTGTCTTTTTTTGCTTTCTCGATCAGGATCAGGGGAAATCCTCCTCCACTCAAAGTTCCTTGTATTAGCGGGAAATATTGTGCTCTTCTATCCGGAATAGGCTGTTTTATGTTGTTCGGGGGAGCGAAGTGGAGTAAAGTGGAGGAAACCTGTATCCGGGCCGGAGTGTGGAGGGAGTGTCACGATGTTTCTTGGCACCTACGCACCCAAGCTCGATGACAAAGGCCGTGTCATCCTTCCGGCGAAATTCTGGGACGAACTCGCCCCTGGGCTCGTGATCACTCGAGGCCAAGAACGGTGCTTGTACGTGTTCAGCGAGCGCGAGTTCGAGTCGTTGCACGAGAAGATTCGGCAAGCTCCGGTGACGAGCAAGCAAGCCCGCGATTTTCTTCGGTTGTTTCTTTCCGGAGCCAGCCAAGAACGTCCCGATATTCAGCACCGAGTAACAATTCCTGCCACCCTGCGTGAGTACGCCGGCCTCGGTCGTGAACTCACGGTGATTGGCGCAGGAAGCCGCGCAGAAATCTGGGACACCGAAACCTGGAACACCTACTACGAGAGCACCGAATCCGACTTCATCAATACAGCGGAGGAGGTGATTCCCGGATTGTTCTAACTCCCTGGAATTGACCCTCAGCCGTTCAAACGCCCTGACTTTCTTCCCCGATGGCAGGTCGGAATGGATGGGGATCAATTCCCGTGAATGAGAACACCGCACGAATATGAACGCAGCAGAAATTCATACCCCGGTAAACCTCGAACGCACCCTCGAACTTCTGAGCCCTGCGCTCAACGCCGAGAATGCGGTGCTCGTCGATGCGACGCTCGGAATGGGCGGGCACGCCGAAGCGTTCCTCGAGCGGTTTCCCACGCTCACCCTCGTCGGAATTGACCGTGACACCGATGCTTTGGCGATCGCTGGCGCACGGTTAGCCCGCTTTGGTGATCGCGTTCGTTTGGTCCACTCCGTCTACGACGAGTGGCCTCGGGTGCTCACTGCCGCAGGTGTTGATTCCGTCGACGGAATTCTCTTCGACCTCGGTGTTTCATCCCTTCAGCTGGATCAGGTCGATCGAGGCTTCTCGTACTCCAAAGACGCTCCCTTGGACATGAGAATGGATTCCACCTCCCCGATCACAGCGGAACGCATTCTGGCGGAATACAGTGAGTTGGAACTTCGTCGAATCTTCTACGAGTACGGCGAGGAAAAATTGGCTCCTCGCTATGCGAGCAAGATTGTGCAACGCCGAGAAATCGAGCCATTCACGACCTCCGCCCAACTCGTCGATGTGATCATTGCGGCCACCCCCGCCGCGGTTCAGCGTGCCGGACACCCGGCAAAAAGAGTGTTTCAGGCGCTGCGCATTGAAGTGAACCAAGAGTTGGCAGTGCTCGAACGCGCCATTCCGGCGGCAATGGATTCGCTCGTCACCTCCGGACGCATGGTCGTTCTCTCCTACCAATCGCTCGAAGATCGCATTGTCAAGCGTGCCTTCGCTGCCCGCAGCGCATCGACAGCACCTGCCGGCCTCCCCATTGAATTGCCCGAGCATCGTCCAGAATTTTCCCTCCTTGTTCGCGGTGCGGAACTTGCCAGTGACGACGAAAAAGCGCTCAACCCGCGAGCAACTCCCGTGCGACTTCGAGCAGTTCAACGCCTCCGGGTGCCAGCATGAGTTCTGCGCTCGCCTACGCGAACCCAGCACGCCCCAGCTTTGACGGTAGTCACGCCCGCCACATCGAGATTGTCACGACCAAGGAACAGCGTCGTGCCCGGCCGCGAGTGCTCTACGCGGTCGTGACCCTCGGTGGGCTTTTCGCCATTTTTCTCCTTCAATTGCTGCTGAGTATCGTCATCGCCGGTGGTGCCTACCAAATCTCCGATCTGCAAGTGCAGCAGCGGACACTGGTGCGCGAACAGGATGCGCTCGTAGAGACTCTGAACTTGATGGCATCACCGCAGAGTGTTGCCGCAAAAGCTGAGTCGATAGGGATGGTTCTCGGCACCTCAACGCCAGTTTTTCTCCGGCTCGCTGACGGCACAGTGGTCGGTACCGAGGCGAGCATTTCTGCACATGGTGCCCTCATGGGAGCATCGGGAAACCTCGTCCCCAACCTGTTGTTGTCCTCGCTCGCGCCAGCATCAAGCCAGCCGAGCGTGGTTGTGGCCAAGCCCAGCGCGCCGAACATCACTACCGCATCGAGTTCTGTAGCCTCAAGTTTGGGCCAATTGCCGTCACCCGTGACCCGCTAGACCCGTCGATGCAAGCTCCGTTCTGGGAGGAATGATCCGTGCGACTCAACCGGACAAGCAAGCGACGACTCACATTGAGCGTGGTTGTGGTGCTGTTGATCACCGGGTATTTCGTTATCAAACTGGTGGACATCCAAGTTGTCAGGGCCAGTGAGCTCAACCAACTCTCGCTGAACAAGCGTGCCCTCGAAGTCACCACTTATGGACAGCGTGGCACCATTGTTGACGCCAACGGTGTGGTGCTTGCCAGCAGTGTTGAGCGTTACAACATCACGGCGTCACCGCGGTTGGTGAAACCGTTTGAGCGCACGGTTAACGGTGCGAGAACGACCGTCTCGGTGGCGGACGCACTGGCGGAACTGGCTGCGGCAACGGGCAAAGACCCCGTTACTCTCTCGGCAGCAGTGACCACGAACCCGACCTCCGACTTCGCCTACCTGAGCAAAGCGGTTGACCTTTCGGTGCTGACCGCGGTGCGTGCACTGCATATCCCGTGGGTCTGGGACGAGTCCCAGCCGGGCCGAACTTATCCCAACGGTGCAGTTGCGGGTAACCTGCTCGGCTTCATTGGCACGGATGGGCCACAGGCTGGGCTGGAACTGACTGAATCCAGTTGCCTCGCCGCCACCAATGGAAAATCTGTCTACGAACGAGGTTCTGACGGTGTGCGCATTCCCGGCAGTACGGTGACCACTGAGAAAGCGAAGGACGGCTCAACGCTCACATTGACCATCGACAGCGACCTGCAGTGGTACATCCAGCAGGTGGTTGCTGCGCGGGCACAAGAACTGGGAGCCGATTGGGCGACCGCGGTGGTCGTCGATGTCACAAACGGCCACCTCAAAGCCGTTGTCGACTATCCATCGGTCGACCCCAACAATGTTGATGGTTCTTCGGTGAACTCTCTGGGCTCTTTGGCGTTCAGCACGCCCTACGAGCCCGGGTCGACGATGAAAGCTCTGACCGTTGCCTCCCTCCTCGACGAGGGCTTGATTACGCCTGCCACCCAACTCACCGTGCCCGGCAGAATTCCCCTCGCGGGCAACAACTACATTCAAGATGCTTGGTCTCACGGCGATACAAGGTTCACTGCGACCGGGGTGCTCGTGCACTCATCGAATACGGGTATTTCCATCATGAGCAATCTCATGACTGCCAAAGATTCGCGCGAATACATGCTCAAATTTGGTTTGAACAGCAAAACCGCTGTTGGCTTCAACGGCGAGTCTTCGGGTTCCGTGCCGGAAACGAGAAATTGGGATCAGGTTACCAATTACGCGATTCATTTTGGTCAGGGACTCAGTCTGACGTCGGTTCAAGTGGCGGGGATCTATCAGACCCTCGGTAATGCGGGACTCCGAATGCCGCTGACTCTCGTTGAAGGCTGCACTCACGCCGACGGGAGTGTGACCGAGGTGCCAGCAACAAAGGGTGTTCAGGCCGTTTCGGCGGCCGCAGCAATGACGACTTTGCAGATGATGGAGGGGGTTACCAGCGAAGGGCCGTTGCGGGAATTGCTGGGAGTTCCCGGCTACCGTATTGCCGCGAAATCGGGGACAGCCGAGGTTTCCGTGAACGGACAATACGGTGATCAGCGGATAATTTCGATTGCCGGAGTAGTTCCGGCCGAAGCGCCGCAGTATGCGGTGGTGGTTACTTTCGGTAGGCCCGATACGATGAAGACATCAACCGCGGCGGCGCCAACCTTCAAGACAATCGTCACGCAGGTGATCAAGACTTTCCGCATAACCCCTTCGACCACACCAGATCCAAATCTTCCCCTCACCTGGTGATGATGAAAAAGAAATGAGTAGATTGTGACCGCTCGGATTCCCCCGGTGCTGCGACCGGAGCATCCATCGGCAAGGTCGCTTGCCGAGCTGGTCCGAATGTTTGACCTCGAAACAATTGGCGCGGTCGATTCGGTAGAAATCACCGGGGTTACCCTGAGCACTTCGGACCTGCACCCTGGCGACCTGTATGTCGGGATGCCCGGTGCCCACAGCCACGGTGCAAGCTACGCAGCGAAGGCCCGCGAGGGTGGCGCTGTGGCGATTGTCACCGACAAGGCGGGCGCAACGCTCGCGGCCGATGCCGGCTTGCCCATCGTGCTCGTGGAGTCCCCCCGCACAGCCCTCGGTGAGATCTCGGCGTGGGTCTATCGCACCAACGAATACCCCCCACTCTTGTTAGGCACCACCGGCACCAACGGAAAGACTTCGACGTCGTACCTCATCGAGGGAATATTGAAACAGCTGGGGCTGGTGAGCGGGCTTAGTTCGACCGCCGAGCGGCACATTGGTGACCTGACCGTCGTCAGTCGGCTGACCACACCCGAGGCGAGTGAGATGCACGCCCTGCTGGCCAGAATGCGCGAGAGCGAAGTTCGGGCTGTTGCGATTGAGGTCAGCGCCCAGGCATTGAGCCGAAATCGTGTCGATGGCTTGATGTTTGACGTCGTCGGGTTCACCAACCTGTCTCATGATCATCTCGATGACTATGCCGACATGGACGAGTACTTCCAGGCGAAGGTAGCGCTGTTTCAACCGGACCGCGCCAAGCGCGGAGTGGTGTCCCTCGATTCACCATACGGTCGTCGCGTCGTCGAACAGTCCCACATTCCGGTTACCACTATTTCGGCTACCCCCGATCAGTCCGCGGAATGGAACGTGCGAATTGACGAGGAGAATGCGGCCTACACAGCGTTTACTCTCACTGGTCCGGAAGGACGCGCGCTTTCGACGCGCGTTCCGCTCATTGGTTGGCACATGGCGGCAAATGGTGCCCTCGCTATCGTTATGCTCGTCGAAGCAGGATTCGAACTCGAAGCGATCGGTCAAGCACTGGAAGACTTCGGCGGCATCGACGCCTATCTCCCGGGAAGAACCGAAAGAGTTTCTGGCGATCGTGGGCCATCAGTTTTCGTTGATTTCGGCCACAGCCCCGATGCATTTCTCAACACCCTCGCCGCTGTTCGCACGTTCACGCCCGGAAAAGTGATCATGGTTTTCGGGGCCGATGGTGACCGGGACGCCACCAAGCGCCACGAGATGGCGCGCGTGGCCTCTGAAGGTTCCGACATTCTCGTGATCACTGACCACCACCCGCGGTTCGAAGACCCGACGTCGATTCGTGCGACGCTGGTCGAGGGTGCGCACCTTGCCGAGCATCAGGCTGAACTTCACGAGGTTTCACCGCCGGAGAAAGCAATTCGCGTAGCCGTTTCACTGGCAGGCGAAGGTGATTCAATCCTGTGGGCGGGACCAGGGCATCAAGATTACCGGGACATTCGCGGCGAACGAACGCCGTACTCAGCCCGTGATGAAGCGCGAAACGCGTTGCGTGAGGCTGGCTGGGCGTGACAATTTTTGTCTACGGTGACCGTTCTGAATCGGTCACCGCTCTGCTTTCTGCCATCACGACGGACAGTGGCTCGGGGGGTGACCTCATCATCGCTTTACGCGGGATGAATGGCCGCGGACTGGACGACCCCGAGGCCCATTTTTCTCGCGCCGCCACGATTGTTGTCTCCGAGGATGAATCCGAGCTTCTCGCGGCAGCACAAGCCTCGGGAAACATCGTCCACACTTTTGGTTTGAGCGCCTCGGCAGAATTTCACGGCTCGGCCATCGAGTGTGACATCGATGGAACCGTCTTCACCCTCACTCACGGCAACGAGCGTTATCGGGTTTCAACGGGGCTACTGGGGGAGCACCAGGTAATCGGAGTTCTTGCGGCGATCACCGCAGCATCACTGCTTGGTGTGGAGCTGACCACGGCCATTGCGGCAGTGCGAACCCCTGACTTCGTTGAGCGCTGGTTCATGCAACCGCTTCGTGCACCGAGCGGTGCATTGGTCATCAACGATGCCCTCGAGGCGACAAAGAATTCGACGGCCTCCTCATTGAAAGCGCTGGCTCTGCTCACCGTGGACGGGTCACGGTCGGTTGCCGTTCTCGGGGAACTTGACGCATTGCCGACTGAGGCGCTCGACGATCACGACAGTATTGGTCGCTTAGTGGTGAGATTGAACATCAAGAAGCTGGTGGTGGTGGGCCACGCGGCGCGGCACATTCAGGTCGCGGCGGGACTCGAGGGTTCGTGGGATGGAGAGTCGGTGCTCGTTCAGACTCCCGAGGAGGCATACGATTTGCTGAGCGAAGAATTAGGCGACGGAGATGTCGTTCTGGTCAAGTCGTCATCGGCTGCCGGACTTCGTTTTTTTGGTGACAAACTCGGAAGGCACTAGCGAATGATCGCACTCCTACTTTCTGGCGCGATCGCGATGGCATTCACCCTCTTGCTGACGCCGTTGTTCATCAAAGCGTTCAACAGGCTCGGGTGGGGGCAGTTCATCCGGAGCGACGGACCGCAGTCTCATCACGCGAAACGTGGCACGCCAACGATGGGCGGAATCGTTTTCATTCTCGGTGCCGTGATTGGTTACTTCGCCGGGCATCTGATCGTGGGGGAGCCATTCACGCGAGTGGGTTTCTTGGTGATGTTCTTGATGGTCGGGCTCGGGGCGGTGGGATTCCTCGACGACTTTCTCAAGACAAGAAAACAGCGCAGTCTGGGTCTTGGCGGGTGGTCGAAGATCGCGGGTCAGGTCTTCGTCGCCGGAATCTTCGCAGTGTTAGCGCTCACATCTCCGGATGAGAACGGGCTGACGGCGGCGTCACCCGCGATTTCGGGAGTTCGGGATATTGACTGGCTCGATTTCATGTTCTTCGGCGCCATTATCGGAACGGTAATTTTCGCGCTGTGGGTGATCGTGATCATCGTTAGCGCCTCCAACGGGGTTAACGTCGCTGATGGCCTTGATGGGCTTGCCACTGGTGCCTCAATCCTGGCAATTTCGGCGTACATTTTCATCGGCTTCTGGCAGTGGAATCAGTCCTGTTTCAGCAACAACCTTCTTGCCGAGAACTTGGCGAAATGCTACCAAGTGCGTGATCCCCTCGACTTAGCGGTTATCGCCGCAGCGATTGCCGGAAGCCTCATCGGGTTCTTGTGGTGGAACACTTCTCCAGCTCAAATTTTCATGGGCGACACCGGTTCGCTGGGTCTGGGAGGTGCGATCGCTGCCCTCGCGATCATGAGCCGCACGGAACTTCTCCTCATCCTGATTGGTGGGCTCTTCTTCATCGTTACCGGTTCCGTCATTCTTCAGCGGGCATACTTCAAAATCACCAAGGGTAAAAGGATTTTTCTGATGAGCCCGTTGCATCACCATTTTGAGCTCAAAGGATGGGCAGAGATAACGGTGGTCGTCAGATTCTGGCTCATTTCAGGCTTTTTCGTGGCACTGGGAGTAGGGCTCTTCTACCTCGAATGGGCGCTTCGCTGACCGTGAGAGATCTTTCTTTACTCACAAGCTGGAACTCGGATTGGTCCGGGTTGCGGGTAGTCGTTCTTGGTTTGGGCGTGACCGGTTTTTCCGCCGCTGACACTCTCACCGAATTGCGGGCCACTGTGCTCGTGCTTGCCCCAGACGCTCCAGCCGAAACGGCGGACTTGCTCACCGTAATCGGTGCGGCGCTCTGCGAAACCACGCAATTGGGTGAAGCCTTGCCGAGCCTTAAAGCCTTCGCGCCCGAGTTGGTTATTGTCTCGCCAGGCTTCCATCCCGACCATCCCATTCTTGTCTGGGCAGCTGAGCAGCGGATTCCTGTCTGGGGTGACATTGAGCTCGCTTGGCGGGTGCGCGACAAGGTGAAAGCCGCTGAGTGGATTTGTGTCACCGGAACCAACGGTAAGACGACGACGGTCCAACTCGTAGCCCACATCCTCGCCGAGGCGGGGAACCGAGTCGCTGCTGTGGGGAACATCGGCATCCCCGTGTTGGACGCCGTTCGCGATCCCACAGGATTCGATGTCCTCGTCGTCGAATTGTCCAGCTATCAGTTGCATTGGTTTCGGACGGACCACTCTGCAGCGGTAGAGCCCTATGCCAGCGTGTGTCTCAATATTGCCGATGACCACCTCGATTGGCACGGAACTTCTGCGGCTTATGTGCTCGCCAAATCCAAGGTGTACGCCAACACGAAGGTCGCCTGCGTGTACAACAAGGCTGATGATGCAACGCTGCGGATGGTCGAAGACGCTGACGTTATCGACGGTTGCCGTGCCATTGGCTTCGGGCTTTCGTCCCCCGGTCCGAGCGATTTCGGGATTGCCGGAGACATCGTCATCGATCGCGCTTTTGGTGAAGATCGGCGAAATACGGCTCTCGAACTCACCACCCACGGTGAGTTGGCCGCTGCCGGACTTGCGGCACCTCACTCGGTGGCGAACGTTCTGGCCGCGGCAGCGTTGAGCCGAGCGTGGGGGGTCAGCCCCGAAATCGTGCGAACCGCAATCGCGAGCTTCCGGATGGACCATCATCGCACTGAGCAAATCGCAGAACGCGGGGGAGTCCTCTGGGTCGACGACTCGAAAGCTACGAACGCCCACGCAGCCAACGCCTCACTCCGGGCGTTCAGTTCCGTCGTATGGATTGTTGGCGGGCTGTTGAAGGGCGTTGACCTCAATTCCTTAGTGGCAGAACACGCTCCTCGACTTCGTGCTGCCATCATCATCGGTGTTGATCGTTCGGCCCTGCGCGATGCTTTTGCACGACACGCCCCGTTGGTGCCGTTATTCGAGGTCGACTCGGATGACACTGAACAGGTAATGGTCGTCGCTGTCGCCGCGGCCAACACTTTTGCTCAACCAGGGGACACCGTTCTCCTCGCGCCGGCGGCTGCATCGATGGACCAGTTCGTCGACTACGGCGACAGAGGCCGGCGTTTTGCGCAGGCGGTGAAGGAGTTCTTTCTTAAGGCATCGGGAGGGGAAGACAGTGGCCACACCATCCACTAGACGACCCACTCAGCACGCGCGGGCTGTCGCTGCCTCGCCAGCCGAGGCACCATCGACGGCCCGGGTGCGGGTACGAAAAGTGTTTGCTGCGGCTAGCCTTGATTACTTCTTGCTCCTCGGAACAACCCTGTTTCTGGTTATCTTTGGCCTCGTCATGGTGCTGTCGTCGTCCTCGATTGAATCTCACGTTGCCGGCGACTCATTCTTCGCCTCGTTCTTACGTCAGGGGCTTTTCGCCCTCATCGGGGTTCCGCTCATGCTGTTGGCCTCCACGATACCGACGACCTTTTGGAAACGCTGGGCCTGGCACTTGGTTGGCGGGAGCCTAGTGCTGCAGTTCTTGGTGTTTACCCCCCTCGGTTTTGGCTATGGAGGGAACCGAAACTGGCTCAACCTAGGGGTGGTCAGCATCCAACCGTCGGAGTCGGTGAAACTCGCCTTGATCCTGTGGATCGCCCTCATCCTTTCGAAGAAGGAGGGAGCGTTGAATTCGATGCGGGACGTCTGGTTGCCGATCGGACTCGTTGCCGGGGTCTCCGTAGTTTTCGTTGGCGCGGGTAACGACCTCGGAACCCTCATCGTGATTTTGCTCATCGTTTTTGGGGCGATGTTTTTTTCCGGAATCCGATCCCGTTTCCTCGTGCCGCCGTTACTGTTGGTTGGTTTCTTGGGATTGGTCATGGCCTTCTCTGGCTCGTCCCGCACACGCAGAATCAACTCCTGGCTTTTTGGCTGCACCGAGGCCGATTACATCAACCTGTGCTGGCAACCCATCCACGGCACGTGGGCTCTCGCTGCGGGGGGAATCTTTGGAGTGGGGCTTGGTAATTCAAAAGCAAAATGGTCATGGTTGCCGGAAGCAGACAACGACTATATTTTCTCGATAATCGGCGAGGAACTCGGTCTGGTCGGTGGCATCCTCGTCCTCGTTCTCTTTATTCTTCTTGCCGTGATCTTTGTGCGAATTATTCGCAAGAACACGGATCCGTTTGCGCGCATCGTGACCAGTGGGGTCATGGTCTGGGTCGTCGGTCAGGCTTTGGTGAACATCGGCGTTGTTTTGGGAGCGCTCCCGGTACTTGGAGTTCCGTTGCCTCTCATCTCGGCGGGTGGCTCCGCGCTGATATCAACCCTGGTGGCCATCGGTGTTGTTCTTTCCTTCGCGCGTTCTCGATCGAACCTCGATGCGGCCATAATTGAGCAGACGCCCGCAGAGCGTTCGCGCGCATTTGCCGCCCAGCGATCTCAGATGGCTGCACCCACCACTGCAGGAACTCGATATAAAAAGTGACCACATATTTGCTTGCCGGTGGTGGAACTGCCGGCCATGTCAACCCCCTGCTCGCACTCGCAGATCGATTGAAGTTGCGTGAGCCCACCGCGACCATCCTCGTTCTCGGAACCAACGAAGGGCTTGAGGCTCGCTTGGTTCCTGAGCGAGGCTACGAACTCTTAGCAATCTCGAAGTTGCCATTTCCTCGTCGGCTGAATCGGGCTGCTCTCGATTTTCCGAAGCAAATTCTTTCCACAATTTCCGAAGTGCGCACGATCATCAACACGCGCGGTGTTGATGTCGTAGTGGGCTTCGGCGGTTACGCGTCGGCGCCAGCGTATGTGGCAGGTCGCCTAGAGAAAATCCCCGTTGTCGTTCACGAAGCAAACGCGCTGCCGGGAATGGCAAACCGCTTGGGCAGTGTGCTCACGCCCTACGTGGGGACCGCTTCGGCTCGCTCTCGATTGTGGCACTCTCGAGTGGTCGGAATCCCTTTGCGTCTCGAAATCGAAGAGCTGGATCGCCCACAGGCTAGAGCTAGGGCCTTCAAAGAATTTGGGTTGGATGACTCGAAGCCTGTGCTTTTAGTTACCGGTGGCTCGACCGGCGCACGCCGAATAAATCAGACAATCGCCGCAGTCGTTCCGCTCATTCTCGGCTCGGGTTGGCAAGTGCTTCACATTGCCGGAACGAAGTCGGCCATCGTCGATCCAGAGCTGGCTGGCTATCGACTCCTGGGATATTGCGATCAGATGCACCTCGCAATCGCCGTTGCAAACCTCGCGGTGGCGCGTGCCGGGGCCGCCACGGTGGCTGAATTTACCGCGATTGGCCTTCCCGCGGTTTACGTTCCGTACCCGGTCGGAAACGGGGAACAGCGCTTGAACGTTTCGACCCTTGTGGCCTCCGGAGGAGGGCTGCTCGTCGCAGACGCCAACTTCACGCCGGAGTGGTTTGCCAGCACCGTGGTTCCGCTGTTGCGGGACCCGGCACGAATCTCCGAAATGGCTGTTGCTTCGCTTCAGAATGGTTCACGGGATGGCACGGATCGCTTGGCGAATCTTGTCTCCGAGGCCGTGGCTCAACGGTAAAGTTAACACGGTGATAGCGCCCGACTTTTCTCAAACTCTTCCGGCTTCAATTGGAGCGATCCACTTTGTCGGAATCGGTGGTTCGGGGATGAGCGGAATTGCCAGACTCTTTCTTGAGGCTGGGCACGAAGTGAGTGGTTCCGATCGCAGCGAGAACCACAACACGATCGCCCTGCGGGAACTCGGTGCCACGGTGACAATCGGCCACGATGCCGACAACGTTGGTGCTGTCGACGCAATCGTTTTCACCACAGCCCTGTGGCCAGAGAACCCCGAATACCGTCGAGCCGTTTCGCGGGGCATCCCCGCTCTTCACCGCTCGCAGGCGCTCGCCTGGCTTATCGGCGAGACCCCGCTCATTTCAGTCGCGGGCGCTCACGGTAAAACGACCTCGACCGGCATGATCGTGGTGGCTCTTCAAACCCTCGGAGCTGACCCCAGTTTCGTCAACGGTGGAGTAATTCAGCCGATGGGTACGAGTTCGGCAACCGGTGCCGATGATCTTTTCGTTATTGAAGCCGATGAGTCTGATGGCTCTTTTCTCCTCTACAACACTGCCGTTGGCCTCGTCACGAACGTCGACACTGATCACTTGGATCACTACGGTTCAGTCGACGCTTTCGATAATGCTTTCGCAGATTTTGTGACCGGGGCGAGCGATTTGGTGGTCATTTCGAGTGACGATCCAGGAGCCCTCCGCATTTCGGAGGCAGTGAAGGCTCGTTCGCTCGCTGTCCTAGCGGGCGAAACTGCTCGAGTTCTTACTTTTGGTTCCAGTGAATCAGCGGATGTTCGCCTCCACTCGGTTGTGGCCGACGGTCCGGTCTCCTTCGTGATCTCGTGGGACGGTGCCGACTATGCGGCAACGCTAAAAATTCCCGGAGTCCATAATGCGATCAACGCCGCTGGGGTATTTGCCGTGTTGGTGGGTCTTGGTTATGAACCGCAGGCCACGCTCGACGCCATCTCGACGTTCGGCGGCACGGAGCGGCGTTTTGAACTGCATGAGGTTGTTCGCGGAGTGAGCGTGTATGACGACTACGCCCATCACCCAGCAGAGGTTGCTGCAGCGTTGAAAGCAGCTCGCTCCGTGGTTGGGGGTGGGCGAATTATTGCTGTGCACCAACCCCACCTGTACAGCCGAACCCAGGCCATGGCTGGTGAGTTTGCAGCCGTTTACGAAGCGTTAGCGGATCACACTGTTGTCTTGGACGTCCACGGTGCTCGCGAAGATCCCGTCCCCGGGGTCACCGGTGCGCTGGTGACGGCTAAGTTCGTTGATCAGTCGCGGGCAACCTACATTCCGGACTGGCAAGAAGCGGCCGATTTCGTCGGTTCTTTAGCTTTACCCGGTGACATTGTGATGACCCTCAGTTGCGGTGACGTGTACCGCATCATTCCCCAATTGATTTCGTCCATCGAGAATTCCCCACGCGCGTAGCGGGCGCATTGTGAGAAGGCCAGAAGGATTCGACTCGGCGGCTCGTGCTAAACCNCCCGCGCAATCGGGAATACGAAAAAAGAGAACGGTCGAAAAGAAGCCGATCGACAACAAGCAGGCCGACAAGAACCCCCCACTCTCCGACGCCACAGGGGCGCCCCGCCAGCAACGTCGTCCTGAACCGGCGGTCCCGTCAGCTGGGGAGCATCGTGCAGAGCTGCGGCGAATAGCGCGAGAACGCCGTGACTACGAGCGTGGCGAGGTGAGGCGTTTTACGAAGCGTGCTCGCCGCCGCCGCTTTACCCTCGTGGGTGCCGTTGCGGTGGTCGTGGTTCTCGTCGGGGTGTTGGCGGTTGCGATCTACTCGCCGATTCTCGCGTTGCGAACGATTCAGGTTGATGGCACGACCCTCGTGGATGCTGCGGCCGTGCGTGCTGCGGTTGACGTTCAACGTGGCACTCCACTGGCACTCCTCGATTTCGCGCTCATTGAAAAGCAACTCGCAACCTTTCCCCTCATCCGCAGCTACGTCACTGAAACGGTGCCGCCGTCGACTCTTCGAATTCATGTCGTGGAGCGTGAGCCTGTGGCATCTCTCGCGGTGGGCGCTCAGTTCACCCTCATTGACCCTGCCGGGGTGGTGCTAGCGGAATCAACGACACGACCAGCTTCGGTTCCCTTGATTCAGTTGGTGGATCAGTCTGCTGACAGTGCCGGCTTTCGCGCTGTAGTGAGGGTGTTACTGGCTTTGCCGAAAGCGACTCTTGCCCAGGTCGATTCGATTACGGCGTCGACGCAAGACAATGTGACGCTCACCTTGAGAGGTGTGGGGCAACGGGTGGTGTGGGGGAGTGCGGATCGCTCGGCTTTTAAGTCACGGGTCTTGATTGCGATGCTGGGGACCCTCGACCCTGGCGCCCTGTTCGAAGTGGATGTTTCAGCACCGGAGAGCGTCGTCGTGAAGATGGGTTAGCGATTTGTTCGCGACACGCTGGAAGACCTGCCGTTGCGCAGAGCACCGGCAATCTAATCTCGAGAAAGGAAATGCATACTGAGCTAAACACTATACCTCAAGTAGAGGTTGAAAGTATAGCCAGTTACAGTGCAGCGGAGGCCGGAACGTGACATCAAACCAAAACTACCTAGCCGTGATCAAGGTCGTCGGCATTGGCGGCGGCGGCGTCAACGCGGTCAACCGCATGATCGAACTCGGGCTTCGTGGCGTCGAGTTTATTGCGATCAACACCGACGCTCAGGCCCTGCTGATGAGTGACGCTGACGTCAAGCTGGACGTCGGACGCGAGCTCACCCGCGGGCTCGGAGCCGGTGCCGATCCCGAAGTCGGCCGTCGTGCTGCCGAAGATCATGCCGAAGAAATTGAAGAAGCTTTGGCCGGGGCAGACATGGTTTTTGTCACCGCCGGTGAAGGTGGAGGCACGGGNACCGGTGGTGCGCCCGTCGTGGCAAGAATCGCCAAGTCGATTGGTGCGCTCACTATTGGGGTTGTAACCAAGCCATTCGGTTTCGAAGGAAAGCGTCGCTCTGCTCAGGCCGAGATCGGCGTCTCGAACCTCAAAAACGAGGTCGACACCCTGATCGTGGTGCCCAACGATCGACTGTTGGAAATCAGCGATCGCGGAATCAGCATGCTTGAAGCATTCGCCACCGCAGACCAAGTCCTGTTGGCGGGGGTTCAAGGAATAACCGACCTCATCACCNCCCCCGGCCTCATCAACCTCGACTTTGCCGACGTCAAGTCGGTCATGCAGGGTGCGGGATCAGCCCTGATGGGAATCGGTTCCGCTCGCGGTGCTGACCGCGCCATCAAAGCTGCCGAACTGGCCGTGGCTTCACCACTTCTGGAGGCAAGTATTGACGGTGCCCACGGGGTTCTCATCTCAATTCAGGGCGGATCGAATCTCGGTATTTTCGAGATCAACGATGCGGCCAGGCTTGTCCAGGAAGCCGTCCACCCCGAGGCGAACATTATTTTTGGAACTGTCATCGACGACACCCTCGGGGATGAGGTTCGGGTAACCGTGATCGCTGCCGGGTTCGATGGTGGAGAGCCCTCGCACAAGGCTGCAGAGAGTCGCCGGAGCAACTTTGTGAACGCTGATCTCGGAGCACGTCCCGAGGCATCGGTCGCCTCGGCAGCAACAGCGGTTGCTTCCGCTCCGGCGACCGCGCCCAGCTGGCAGTCACCAGCCGCTCAGCCAGCGACCGCGCCCATCGACCGTTCGTTTGATGACGAGGATGGCGACGAGCTCGATATCCCCGACTTCCTGAAGTAGATCGTGACCGCGATCGCGCAGCGGCTAGCGGGGGNGCAGTCATCGATCGCCGATGCTGTGCACACCGCAGGCCGAGCCGCGGATGAGATCACCATGATTGTGGTGACCAAGTTTCATCCAGTCAGCACAATTCGAGAACTTCACGAACTCGGTGTCACCGACTTCGGTGAGAATCGGCATCAAGAAGCGGCCGAGAAGGCGATCGAACTCAAAGATCTCGACCTCCGCTGGCATTTCATCGGCCAGTTGCAGAGCAACAAGGCAAAGAGCGTTCTCGACTACGCCTCGGTCATCCACTCACTAGACAGGCTCTCGCTTGTTACCGCCCTCGCCCGCACGGGAAGAGCGGTTGACGCGTTTATCGAACTCAACCTCACCGATGACCCCGGTAGGGGTGGGGTGCAGCCTTCAGCTTTAGAGGAATTTGCCCAGGCCACGCTCGCTACCGGAACTATTCGCATTCTCGGTGTCATGGCGGTTGCGCCTCTCGGTGTCGNCCCTCGAGCCACGTTCGCGAGAGTCCGAACATACTCTGAGCCTCTTCGTCGATTGTCGCCCGAGTCAACGGCACTGTCGATGGGCATGTCCGGTGACTACGTCGAAGCAATTCTCGAAGGCGCGACACACCTGCGAATCGGCACAGCAATCACGGGTAATCGGCCCCAGCCCGGTTAATCTCAAATGACCTGTTTAATATCGGAGGATAAGAATGGCTAACCCACTACGCAAGACCATGGTTTACCTTGGCCTTGCCGACGAAGAATACGACTACGACAACGTCACACCAGTCGCACCCGTTGCCCCGGTTCAGCACAACGCATCCGCCTCAAACCGCGCTGCAGTAACTCCGTTGCGCCGTTCAGCCCCCACGCGTCAGGCTGGTCCCGCCGAAATGAGTGAGATCCTCACCGTGCACCCTCGGGCCTACAAAGACGCTCAAGTGATTGCCGAGAACTTCCGTGACGGCATCCCCGTAATCATCAATCTCTCCAATATGAGCGAACCGGATGCCCGCCGTCTCGTCGATTTTGCCAGCGGTCTTTCACAAGGCTTGTACGGACGAATTGAGCGTGTAACGAGCAAAGTATTCCTATTGTCGCCGGCACACGTTGCAGTCAGCGGTGATCACGCCGAGGTCGAGACTGACGTCGACGCATCGTTCTTCCCACAGCAGTAATCAGCGATTGCGACACAGTGTCACCCTTATCGATTGTTGCCATCGTTCTCGACATCGCCGTGAGGTTATTCATCATGGTTATGTGGGGTCGATTCATCGTTGACCTCATTCCACTGTTCTCCCGAGGTTGGCGTCCACGAGGTTTTTTGCTCGTCATCACTTCCCTCATCTTCAGCATCACTGACCCTCCGATCAAGGCGGTTCGGCGATTAATTCCACCGTTGCGCACCAGCGGAGCCGTGATCGACTTCTCCTGGAGCATAGTTCTCGTCGCAGCGATCATTCTGAGCTATATTTTCGGTGGCTTCATTTAGTCGAGGGTTCCTAGTTTTTGGGTGCAGTCCAGATCTACTTGGGCTCCAGACACGGATCAGGAACACAGGAAGTATTGCTACCGTAAGAGGGACGTTGTACGACGTTCGAGAAGATTTTTTGAGGTGACGTAAATGGCTCTGACTCCCGAAGATGTGGTTAATAAGAGGTTCCAGCCGACCAAATTTCGCGAAGGGTACGACCAAGACGAGGTCGACGATTTCCTCGATGAGGTCGTTGTTGAGCTTCGTCGTCTGAATCAAGAAAGTGACGAACTTCGTCAACGAGTTATCGCGAGTGACGCGCGGATTAATGAGCTGCAGCGCAGCGCCGCAAATGGCCCGCCAGCGGCAGCATTCGTGGCGCCCGCACCCGCAGCTTTTGCAGCAGCCGCCGTCGACCCCAACATCGCTGATCCGAACAACACGAACAATCTTCTCCAGCTCGCACGTCGGTTGCACGAGGAGCACGTGCGTGAGGGNGTGGAGAAACGCGATGCGCTCATCGCTGAAGGCCAAGCCATTGCGGCCCGAGTAGTTCATGATGCAGAAAATGCCCAGCGCGGTCAGTTGGGAATGCTCGATCAAGAACGTCAGCAGCTCGAACGCCGTGTTGACGAATTGCGTACCTTCGAACGTGAATATCGTTTGAAGCTCAAAGGATATATTGAAGGTCAACTTCGCGAACTTGACGCGTCGAATCTCATGACCACAGGAGTTCAGCCCTCAATGAATAATTACAACGCCCCGCCGCAGGGGTACCCAGGGCAGCAAGTTCCTGGCGCACCGAATTACAGCGGTTTTGCCGGCGCAAACTGAGGCGACGGCGACGCATAAGCCGCGAAAGATCCGTTACGGAGTTCTTGCTGCTTTTGCCCTTGTCGCTGTCGTCGCGTTCTTCGCCGATCAGGTCGCAAAATACTTCGTCGTCGCAAACCTTCCGGTCGGTACTCCGGTTCCCGTTCTGGGGGAGATTCTTCAATTCACTTTCGTCAGAAATCCCGGCGCAGCGTTCTCGATGTTCAGCGGCACCACGTGGATTTTTGCGATCATCGCCACAGCTGTGGCCGTTTTCATCATTCTGTTTGCGCAGCGGATAAAGTCCTTCTCCTGGGCGATACTTTTTGGCCTTTTGCTCGGGGGAAACCTCGGAAACTTAGCCGATCGGCTGTTTCGGGAACCCGGGTTTGGTGTTGGGCACGTGGTTGACTTCATCCACGTCTACGGCTTTCCGGCCATTTTCAACATTGCGGATATGTGCATCGTCGCAAGCATGGGGCTCTTCATCATCTTGACGATTCGCGGAATCGGACTCGATGGTAAGAAGCTTGAAAAAGCTCAAAAATCAGCGAGCATGCCGTCCGTGGACAAGGGCGAATAGCCACCGATGGAAACCAGAGCGTTGCCCGTACCTGACGGGCTTGTCGGTGAGCGTGTAGATACCGCGATCGCGAAGCTATTGGGCTTTTCTCGCACCTTCGCTGCCGAGGTTGCCGAGGGCGGTGGGGTAACCGCCGACTTTAAGGTCTTGAGCAAGAGTGACCGCCTTGTTGCTGATACTTGGTTGGAAGTCTCGTGGGAGTCCAAGCAAGCTCCCGCGATCGTCCCTGTGGTCGTCCCCGACTTGGGTATCGTCTATGACGATGACGACTTCGTGGTCATTGACAAGCCGGTGGGTGTCGCCGCTCATCCGTCGATGGGGTGGAGTGGGCCCACGGTTTTGGGCGCACTGGCGGGAGCGGGGTTTCGGGTTTCCACTTCGGGAGCCCCCGAGCGTGCGGGCATTGTTCACCGACTGGATGTGGGCACCAGTGGTCTGATGGTGGTGGCAAAATCTGAGCGCGCCTACACGGAGCTCAAGCGCCAGTTTCACGACCGCGAGGTGGAGAAGATCTACCATGCCGTAGTGCAAGGTCATCCCGACCCCTCGTCCGGAACCATCGACGCTCCGATCGGGCGCCATCCGGGGAGTGCCTGGAAGTTTGCGGTAACCCGAGATGGCAAAGACTCGATCACCCACTACGAGACCATCGAAGCGTTCCGTTCAGCGTCGTTGCTGGAGGTGCATCTTGAGACGGGCCGCACTCACCAAATTCGCGTGCACATGGCTGCTCAGCGTCACCCGTGTGTTGGCGACACCATGTACGGCGCCGACCCAACGCTGAGCGCCAAACTAGGTCTCACTCGGCAGTGGTTGCACGCCAAGAAACTCGAGTTCACACACCCGGACACTGGGCTTCGTGTGCAGTTTGAGTCGAACTATCCGACCGATCTTCAGCAGGCGCTCGACGTCCTAGGCGAGAGTTAGCGAGTCTCAAGGGCACACCCGGTTCGAAGGCTTAAGCTGGTTGAACACCCAGTTAGTCGGAGTCTGATGTCGCCCAACAATGATTCATTTGTGCACCTACACGTTCACAGTGAGTATTCGATGCTCGACGGTGCAGCGCGGGTAAAGCCCCTCATCTCAGCCGCAGCAGAGCAGGGAATGCCCGCGATTGCTATCACCGATCACGGCAACATGTTTGGTGCCTACGATTTCTGGAAGTCAGCAACTGCGGCTGGTATAAAACCGATCATCGGTACCGAGGCCTACATCACGCCCGGCACCGCTCGTGGCGACAAGACAAGAATCAAGTGGGGCGACAATTCACAGTCCCGAGATGACGTCTCCGGGTCTGGGGCCTACACCCATATGACGTTGCTTGCGCAGTCCACCGAGGGCATGCACAACCTTTTTCGAATGTCGTCACTCGCGTCGCTCGAGGGTTTCTATTTCAAACCGAGAATGGACCGCGAACTTCTCAGCAAGTATGCCAAGGGNGTCATTGCCACCACGGGCTGTGTTGGTGGGGAGATTCAAACGAGACTTCGCCTCGGCCAGTACGACGAGGCACGCCAAGCAGCAGCAGATTTTCGCGATATTTTCGGGCCTGAAAACTTCTTCTGCGAGATCATGGACCACGGCATTGATATCGAACGCCGCACCATGACCGAGCTCTTGCGATTGGCAAAAGACTTGGGGCTGCCGCTGGTGGCCACCAACGATCTGCACTACACCCACGCTCACGATGCGACCGCCCACGCTGCACTTCTCTGCGTGCAATCAGCGTCCACCCTGGATGACCCCAACCGGTTCAAGTTTGACTCGGACGAGTTCTATCTCAAGTCGGCGGCGCAAATGCGGGACTTGTTTAGAGACAACCCCGAGGCCTGTGACAATACGCTGCTGATCGCCGAGCGTTGCGAGATTGACTTCGAGAAGCGCGACCTCATGCCGCGGTTCCCGGTGCCGAGCGATGAGACTGAGGCTTCGTGGTTTGAAAAAGAGGTTGCCCGCGGAATGAACGTGCGCTTCAACAACGCACCATCCGAAGCTCACCTCGCGCAGGCGCGCTACGAAGTAGATGTCATCAAGCAGATGGGGTTCCCCGGTTACTTCCTTGTCGTGGCCGACTTCATCACCTGGGCGAAACAGCAGGGCATTCGAGTGGGCCCAGGGCGCGGCTCGGCCGCTGGTTCGATGGCATCCTACGCGATGGGAATCACCGAGCTCGATCCTCTGGCCCACGGCCTCATCTTTGAGCGGTTCTTGAACCCGGAGCGCGTGTCAATGCCCGATGTCGACGTCGACTTTGACGACCGGCGACGCGGCGAGGTCATCCGCTACGTTACCGAGAAGTACGGCGACGACCGCGTGGCTCAGATTGTCACCTACGGAACCATCAAGGCCAAGCAAGCGCTGAAGGACAGCGCTCGTGTGCTTGGCATGCCGTACTCGGTGGGGGAGAAGCTCACCAAGGCGATGCCACCCGCGATCATGGGTAAAGACATTTCTCTCGGCGACATCATGAATAAAGATGCTGAGCGCTACAAAGAGGCGGCAGACTTTCGGGGCATCGTTGAGACCGATGCGGAAGCGGCAAAAGTCTTCGACACGGCGCTCGGAATCGAGAACTTGAAACGACAGTGGGGGGTTCACGCTGCTGGCGTCATCATGTCCGCCGAGCCACTGATTGATGTCTTGCCGATCATGAAGCGCGAGGACGACGGCGCGATTATTACCCAGTTCGACCAGCCTCCGCTGGAAGATCTTGGGCTCCTCAAAATGGACTTCTTGGGGCTCCGAAACCTCACCGTTATTGAGGATGCTCTGCGGATGATCGAGGAGAACACCGGCACAAAGCTCGAGATCGAACTCCTCGACCTCGACGCCGACCAGAAAACGTACGACCTTCTGGCACGGGGCGAAACTCTCGGCGTCTTTCAGCTCGATGGCGGGCCAATGCGCTCCCTGCTCAAACAACTCAAGCCCACCAACTTCGAAGACATCTCGGCGGTAATCGCGCTCTATCGGCCGGGGCCGATGGGAATGAACTCGCACACGAAATACGCGCTTCGTAAGAATGGCCTCGAAGACATTGACGCCATCCATCCGGAGCTCGCCGATGCTTTGAGCGAGATCCTAGACACCACCTTTGGACTGATCGTTTATCAGGAGCAGGTGATGTCGGTCGCGCAGAAGGTCGCCGGTTTCAGCCTCGGGCAGGCCGACGTATTGCGCCGCGCGATGGGCAAAAAGAAGAAGTCCGAACTCGACAAGCAGTTCGCCGACTTCGAGGCCGGAATGGTCGCCAACGGCTACAGCAAGCAAGCGGTGAAGGTTCTGTGGGAAACCCTGATGCCCTTCGCCGACTACGCCTTCAACAAGGCGCACAGTGCCGGCTACGGCATCCTGAGCTACTGGACCGCCTACCTGAAAGCCAACTACCCAGCCGAATACATGGCGGCGCTCCTCACCAGCGTCGGGGATTCGAAAGACAAGCTTGGGATGTATCTGAGCGAGTGCCGACGAATGGGCATCAAAGTTTTGGCGCCTGACGTCAACGAGTCGCGGGTGGACTTCACCGCCGTCGGGGGCGACATCCGCTTCGGACTTGGTGCCGTGCGCAACGTCGGCTGGAACGTCGTCGAGGCAATCGCGGTCTCGCGCCGGGAGAAAGAACGTTTCGAATCGTTCCACGATTTTCTGCACAAGGTGCCGATTCAGGTGGCGAACAAGCGCACGGTGGAGTCCCTCATCAAGGCGGGTGCTTTCGATGCGTTGGGTTCGACCCGACGCGCGCTGATGGAGGTTCACGAAGATGCCGTGGACTCTGCAGTCAGTGTCAAGCGTGCCGAGGCAAATGGTCAGGTCGGCTTTGATTTCGACAGTCTGTGGGACGAACCTCAGGCAGAGCAAAAAGTTCCAGAGCGCCCCGAATGGTCCAAGCGCGACAAACTCGCTTTTGAGCGCGAGATGCTCGGGCTCTATGTGTCTGATCATCCGCTGGCGGGGCTCGAACTGCAGCTGATCAAGCACGCCAGCGCCACGATCACCGAGGTTCTCGAGAGCAGTCCCGATCAAGATGGCGAACATGTCACCGTTGCAGGCTTGGTAACAAGCGTGCAGCATCGAGTCGCTCGCAACTCGGGCAATCAGTACGGAATCGTCCAGGTTGAGGACTTTGGTGGCGAGATTAGCGTCATGTTCCTCGGCAAGGCGTATCAAGAATTTGCGCCAGCGTTGGTGAATGATGCCATCGTCGTGGTTCGGGGGCGCATCAGCATGCGCGATGACGGCATGAACCTGCACGCTGTGAGCCTCACAAGCCCCGACCTAGGGCAGAGTCTCGGTTCCGGCCCGCTCATCATTTCTCTGCAAGAAAGCCGGGCGACGACCGACACGGTCCAGGCTCTCAACGATGTGCTTATCCGTCACTTGGGGGAGAACGAGGTTCGTCTCAAACTCGTCAAGGGACAGACCGCACGGGTTTTCGAGATTCCCTACCCCGTGCGGGTTTCTGCAGACCTCTACGGCGAGCTCAAAAGCCTCTTGGGCCCGGGCTGTTTGGGCTAGTCGCTGTGCTAGTCGCTGTGCTAGTCGCTGTGCTAGTCGCTGTGCAAGTCCTGTGCTAGTCGCTCTGCTAGTCGCTGTGCTAGTCGCTCTGCACACTGCTCGGCTGGTAGGTCAGGCGGCGCAAACTACTATGGGAACCAAATGATTCAACTGATTGATCTCCGAAACCGTTCTATCGCGCCCCACGAGTTTGCAGCAATTGTTCCTCGTTCGTTGAGCGATGTTTCTTCTGCGACGGCTGTCGCCGCCGAGCTCATTGGCGACGTGCGCGCTCGGGGGGAAGCGGCACTCCTCGAACAAGCGGAGCGTCTCGACGGCTGTCGTCCCTCCAGCATTCGAGTTAGTTCTGATGACATTGCGGCCGCTGTTGAGGCTCTTGCCCCGGCAGTGCGGGCCGCCCTCGAGGAAGCGATCGCGCGCGTGACCGTTGCGTCCAAGGCGCAAGTTCCTCCCGCTACCGTTACCGAGCTTGCGCCGGGCGCTGTGGTGAGCCAGCGCTGGCAGCCGGTCAAGCGCGTGGGCCTGTATGTGCCCGGCGGCAAAGCCGTCTATCCGTCGAGTGTTGTGATGAACGTCGTGCCAGCACAGATTGCTGGCGTTTCATCCGTGGCCCTCGCTTCACCCGCTCAGAAAGCTTTCGGCGGTTCGGTGCACCCCACAATTCTCGGTGCGGCTGGGCTTCTCGGAATCACTGAGGTCTACGCAATGGGTGGTGCGGGAGCCATCGGTGCTTTCGCCTACGGCGTTCCCGCGATGGGGCTAGAACCTGTCCAAGTCATCACCGGGCCGGGTAACGTTTACGTTGCGGCAGCGAAGCGCCTCGTTCGGGGAACAACCGGAATTGACTCCGAGGCCGGTCCGACCGAAATTTTGATCATCGCGGATGAGAGTGCTGACCCCAGCTTTGTTGCAGCGGATCTGGTCAGCCAGGCCGAGCATGACGAACTCGCTGCCGCGGTGCTGGTGACCGATTCTGCGCAGTTGGCCGTGACGGTGCGCGACGAGATTGACCTCCTCGCGCAGTCCGCGCACCACGGCGCGCGGGTTCGTGAAGCCCTCGATGGGGTGCAGTCAGCGATCGTCATCGTCGATGACATCGGGATCGCTGCCGAATTTAGCAATGCTTACGGCCCGGAGCACCTCGAACTCCAGACCATCGATCCGAGTGCGACGCTCGAACTAATTGACAGTGCTGGGGCTATTTTTCTCGGTGCCCACTCACCGGTGAGCTTGGGGGACTACCTCGCGGGGTCCAATCACGTTCTTCCCACTGGCGGCCAAGCACGGTTCTCCTCCGGGCTCGGGACCTACACGTTCCTGAGGCCACAACAGGTGATCGAGTATGACCGCCGAGCGTTGGCAGAGGTTCGCGACAGAATCGTTGCGCTGAGTTCCGCAGAAGATCTTCCCGCTCACGGAGCCGCCGTCACTGCACGTTTTCTGAACGATTGAAGCGCTCTTTTTCAAGCATCCCAGCGCACACTACTCTTGAGGAATAATGTTCTGCCCTTTCTGCCGCCNCCCCGACTCCCGCGTCATTGATTCACGCACGAGCGATGACGGCTTGGCGATCCGACGTCGTCGACAGTGTCCAGAGTGTGGGCGCCGATTTAGCACCACCGAAACGGCAAGTCTTAACGTGATCAAACGAAACGGTGTCATTGAGCCGTTTAGTCGCGACAAGATTGTTACTGGGGTGCGCAAAGCGTGTCAGGGAAGGCCCGTCACAGACACCGATCTTGCGGTTCTTGCGCAGCGAGTGGAGGAAGCCATTCGAGCGACCGGTGCAGCCCAAATTGACGCCAACGATATCGGTTTATCAATTCTTCCGTCCCTGCGGGAGCTCGATGAAGTCGCCTACCTCCGTTTCGCGAGTGTCTATCAGTCCTTCGAATCGCTCGAGGACTTTGAGAAAGCCATCGCTGCGCTACGCACCGATCACAGTGAATCTCCGGCCACCGAAAGCAACTGAATGTACGAGTATTTTTTCACCAAGGTTTTGTCGCGCCTCGATCCAGAACGCGCTCACCACCTAGCATTCACTGTGATTCGATTGCTCCCGACTTTCGGTATCGGTCACCTGGTCTATCGCTTCACCCGGCCAGCGCCATCCCTCGCTGTTGAGGCCTTGGGCCTACGTTTTGCCTCCCCGTTTGGACTCGCAGCCGGTTTCGACAAGGATGGGAAAGCGGTTCAGGGGTTTCATCAGCTTGGTTTTGGGCACGTCGAGGTGGGAACCATCACCGCCGTTGCGCAACCAGGAAACCCGCGCCCGCGCCTCTTCCGCTTGATTCCCGACCGTGCCGTAATCAACCGCATGGGGTTCAATAACGGTGGTGCACGTGAGGCTTCCAAGCGTTTGGCGAGAGCGGTCAGCCGGCGCAACCGACCCATTGTCGGCATCAACGTTGGAAAATCTCGAGTCGTTGATGTTGACGAGGCGATTGATGACTACGTCACAAGCATCCGGCTGCTCAAGGGATCCGCGGACTACTTGGTGGTCAACGTCAGTTCGCCTAACACGCCGGGGCTCCGGGGGCTGCAAGAGTTGGAGAAACTCGCGCCGCTGCTGAGCGCAGTGCTCACCGAGGCTGGGGGAGTGCCAGTGTTGGTAAAGATCTCACCTGATCTTACTGACGACGAAGTCCGCCGTATTTCCGCGCTTGCCGTTGAGCTCGGGCTTGCTGGCTTGATCGCCACCAACACCACTCTTTCTCGCGATTCACTTCTGACCGCCCCCGCCATTGTTGCTGCCGCAGGCGCCGGGGGGCTCTCTGGGGCCCCGCTGGCGGCCCGTTCCCTCGAAGTTCTGGCCATTATTCGCGCGAGCGTTCCCGCCAGCTTTTGCGTGATTTCCGTCGGAGGAGTCGATACCGCTGCGGATGTCGCCGAGCGACTCGCGCACGGAGCAACGCTCGTGCAGGGTTACACCGCGTTCTTGTACCGCGGGCCTCTGTGGGCGCGCTCCATCAACCGTGGACTGGCAGCGCTGACCGCGTAGAACTGCTGTCAGCGCTTATGCCCGCGCAGAACTGCTGGCAGCGATCCTGCCCGCATTCAGCTGCTGAAGTCCTGCGCTACTCCGGGTAGGCGCGGCGTTTGACCTGGGCTTTCGGCATCCGCATGCTACGGAATTGGAAGGCCCTCACGCCGGCGTACCAGCGAACGCCGGATTCGACGTTGTTGACGCCGAATTTCTCGCCGAGCTTGCGACGAATGGTGAAACCGAGCACGATGCCGTCGAGAATTGACGCGACGAAGAAGAAGAGCATCAACAGAGTCGACGCAAACTGAATTTCGACTTGGGGGAACAGGCTCAAGATAATGATCAGAAACATCAGAGGGATGAGAAACTCACCAACACTGGTTCGCGCGTCGACGTAGTCACGCACGTACTTCTTCTGGGGGCCGCGGTCACGAAACGGGAGGTAGCGTTCAACGCCGTTCGCGAGTCCCTCGCGTTGCTTGTTTCGTTCAACCTGCATTGTGGCGCGGGCCGTGCGGCGCGCTTCAGCGCGGTCGTTCGAGACGAGAGGGCGTTTGCGCGCTTCTTCCTTCTCTTTGCGGGTCGGTGTGGCGTGACCCTTACCAATCTGCTGATCGTCGCTCACGGCATCGCCAGAGACGTTGGTGCCAGTGTTCTTGTCTTGGTTGTTCGCCACGGTTCGTCCTCAGTTCTCGGGGTCGACTTAAGATTACCTGTATGACGCAAAACGTAGAGCCACAACCACGCCTTCAGGCACCGCACCCTTCGTTGACAGCTTTGACGGCTGCAGTGCAGGACGGATTTCCTTCTTCGGTTGCTGATTTGAGCAAGCTTGTTCGAATCGAATCGGTCTCGTGGGACGGTTTTGATCCCCAGGGTGTGGTTCGTAGCGCCGAAGCCGTGAAGGCGCTCGTTGAAGATCTGGGAGTTTTCGACACCGTCGTCATCTCACGCGCGTCGATCGGTGAGACGGCGGTGCTCGGTGAAACCGCGGTGCTCGGTCAGCCCGCTGTGCTCGCAACGAGGGCTGCCCGCAATGGAAAGCCGACTATTTTGCTGTACGCCCACCACGATGTGCAACCTCCGGGCAACGACGCAGACTGGGAGTCGAAGCCGTTCGAACCAACCATTCGCGGCGACAGGCTTTATGGCCGGGGTGCCGCGGATGACAAGGCTGGAGTGATGGCGCACATCGCCGCCATCCGGGCTCTGATCGAGGTCGAGGGCCCGGAGTTTGACCTCGGGCTGGCTCTGTTCATTGAGGGCGAGGAGGAGTTCGGTTCGCGCTCGTTCGAAAACTTCCTCGTCCAGCACAAGGCCGAGTTGGCTGCTGACGTTATCGTTGTGGCCGACTCCGACAATTGGGATGTCAACACTCCGTCACTCACGGTTGCGCTTCGCGGCAATGTGACTTTCAAACTGAAGATCAGCACTCTGGCCCACGCCTCCCACTCTGGCATGTTTGGGGGAGCGGCTCCGGATGCGATGCTCGCCACAATTCAACTCTTGGCAACACTTCATGATGCCGATGGTTCGGTCGCTGTCCCCGGATTGACCTCCCACGCGGGGGAGACCCCGACAATGGCAGAAGAGGAGCTGCGCAGAGACGCTGCGTTGTTGGAGGGNGTTTCGTTGATTGGCAGAGGCCCGGTGCTGAGCCGCATTTGGTCCCAACCAGCAATCACCATTACGGGAATTGACGCCCCAAGTGTGATGAACGCCTCAAACACTCTTGCGCCGAATGTAACGGTGAAGTTGAGCGCTCGAATCGCGCCGGGCCAAACGGCTGCTGACGCTTTTGTCGCGTTGGAAGGACACCTCAGGGCCAATGCACCGTTCGGCGCTCACCTGGAGATTTCTGATGTCGACCTGGGCAACCCGTTCTTGGTTGACACCTCCGGCTGGGCAGCGCACGAGGCGCAGTCAGCAATGTATGAGGCGTGGGGTGTCCAGCCCGTTCAGACCGGTATCGGTGGGTCGATTCCCTTCATCGCTCATTTGGTTGAGACTTTTGTCGACGCTCAGATTCTCGTGACCGGCGTTGAGGATCCCGATACGAGAGCCCACAGTCCTAATGAGTCGCTTCACCTGGGAGTGTTCCGCAGGGCGATCCTCACCGAGGCGCTCTTACTGGCAAAACTCAACGACCGAGCGTAGGATTTATTCATGACTGATACCACTCTGATTCCAGCCGCCCACGGCGTAGGACTAACGGATGCTGCAGCAGAGAAGGTTCGTAGCCTGCTCGGCCAGGAGGGTCGCGATGATCTGCGCCTTCGAGTTGCGGTGCAGCCGGGCGGTTGCTCTGGCCTGATCTACCAGCTCTATTTCGATGAGCGCATGCTCGATGGTGACGCCACCGTTGAGTTCGGTGAAGGCGTCGAGGTTGTCATCGACAAGATGAGTGTGCCCTACCTTGATGGGGCTTCGATTGACTTCGAGGACACCATCCAGAAGCAAGGTTTTACGATCGATAATCCGAACGCAGGCGGTAGTTGCGCGTGCGGAGATTCGTTCCACTAAGAACTTCGCAGAGATTCAGTCGATTTGGGTATTTCTTCTCAATCGACACGGCCGAAGGGGCGCTGACCGGAAGGTCGGCGCCCCTTCGTAGTTGTAGACTGGGCTGGTATTAGTCCGAGTCGTCCAAGGGGTCGCAGGTGCGTTCAAACCGTCGTAATCGATGGGCCGTTATACCTATTGCACTAGGAATTTCGGTCATTCTCGCTGGGTGCACTCAGGCACAGCTTCAGGGCTGGTTGCCGGGTGACCCAGAGACCACAAACCAGACGGGCCGTGTTATCGGCCTCTGGGTAACGTCGTGGATTGTCCTCCTCGTCGTTGGTGTAATCACGTGGGGTCTGGTGATCTGGGCTGCCGTTGTGTACCGCCGCCGCAAGGGTCAGGCAGAGCTTCCTGTTCAGCTTCGCTACAACATGCCGATCGAGATCTTCTACACGATCATTCCGTTGGTCTTGGTTCTCGGTTTCTTCGCCTTCACCGCGCGCGACCAGGCCGCCATCGAAGCCAATCCAGGCAACCCCGACGTGAAGATCGAAGTGTTCGGCAAGCGTTGGGCTTGGGACTTCAACTACTTGAACGAGAACGTCTATAGCGCCGGAATTCAAGCGCAGGAGCTTGATAACTCTGCTGGTGTTGACACCGCAAAGCTTCCCGTGCTGTATCTGCCGGTGAACAAAAAAGTGCAGATCGATATCGAGTCTCGTGACGTCATCCACTCGTTCTGGATCATCGACTTCTTGTACAAAAAAGACATGATCCCCGGCAAGACGAACCACTGGTATTTCACTCCGCTCAAGGAGGGGACATTCCAGGGAAAGTGCGCTGAGCTCTGTGGTGAATACCACTCACTCATGCTGTTCGAGGTGAAGGTTGTCTCACAACCCGAGTACGACGCCTACATCGCAGCGCAGCGTGCAGCAGGCTTCGAGGGGCGTCTTGACGCCACCTATAACGTCAATAGCAACCTGCCCGGAAATGCTGGTAGAGACACCGCTGCCACAACTACAGGCGAAAAGAAGTAGGGTCGGCCATGTCGTCAACAGTTTCCTCAGCTCCCGCAACGAGTACGGCGCGCACGGCGCGCACGGGCAACGTTTTGGTCAAGTGGATCACGTCCACCGACCACAAGGTGATCGGGTACATGTACCTGATCAGCTCCTTCGTTTACTTCTGCATCGGTGGCGTGATGGCTCTGGTCATTCGCGCTCAGCTGTTCGCTCCAGGGCTTGAGATCGTCGCCACAAAAGAGCAGTACAACCAGCTCTTCACGATGCACGGAACGATCATGTTGCTCATGTTTGCAACACCACTGTTCGCCGGTTTCGCCAACGTTCTGATGCCACTGCAAATTGGTGCTCCCGACGTGGCCTTCCCACGCCTTAACGCTTTTGCCTACTGGTTGTATTCGTTCGGTAGCCTCATCGCTGTCGCCGGGTTCCTCNCCCCCCAGGGCGCCGCGTCGTTCGGTTGGTTCGCCTACGCGCCGCTCTCCAGTACAACCTTCTCGCCGGGAATCGGTGGAAATATGTGGGTCTTTGGGCTCACGTTGAGCGGTTTCGGTACCATCCTTGGAGCCGTCAACTTCATCACGACGATCATCACGATGCGTGCACCTGGTATGACGATGTTCCGCATGCCGATTTTCACGTGGAACACTTTGGTCACATCGATCCTCGTGCTGATGGCCTTCCCGGTTCTGGCTGCCGCTCTCTTCGCCCTCGGTGCAGACCGAGTGTTCGGGGCCCATATTTATGACCCAGCGAACGGTGGCGTCATTCTTTGGCAGCATCTCTTCTGGTTCTTCGGGCACCCCGAGGTGTACATCATCGCTCTGCCGTTCTTTGGAATCATCTCCGAAGTGCTGCCAGTGTTCAGTCGGAAGCCGATCTTCGGATACAAGACCCTGATCTACGCGACCATTGCGATCGCTGCGCTGTCGATCACCGTCTGGGCTCACCACATGTATGTGACCGGTTCGGTGTTGCTCCCGTTCTTCGCGCTGATGACTATGCTTATCGCGGTTCCAACTGGGGTCAAGATCTTCAACTGGATCGGCACAATGTGGCGCGGCTCGGTGACCTTCGAAACCCCGATGTTGTGGGCGATCGGGTTCCTGATTACCTTCACGTTCGGCGGCTTGACTGGCGTTATTCTCGCAAGCCCGCCGCTTGACTTCCACGTTTCTGATACCTACTTCGTTGTTGCTCACTTCCACTATGTGGTGTTCGGCACCGTCGTGTTCGCGATGTTCAGTGGTTTCTACTTCTGGTGGCCAAAATTCACCGGGCGCATGCTCAATGAGCGCCTCGGCAAGATTCACTTCTGGCTGTTGTTCATTGGTTTCCACACGACCTTCCTCATTCAGCACTGGATTGGCGTGCTCGGTATGCCTCGTCGCTACGCGTCCTACCTTCCAGAAGACGGCGTTACCTGGATGAACGAGTTGTCGACCATCGGTTCTGGCATCTTGGCTCTGTCCATGATTCCGTTCCTCTACAACGTGTACCTGACGGCCCGCACGGCTCCCAAGGTGACGGTGAATGACCCGTGGGGTTTCTCACGCTCGCTCGAGTGGGCCACCTCGTGCCCGCCTCCCCGTCACAACTTCACCTCGATTCCGCGCATCCGTTCAGAGTCGCCAGCATTCGATCTCAATCATCCTGAAGTTGATGCTGCATCCGATCTCGGTGTAGCCATCGCGGCGGCAGATGCCCGCGCAAGCGAGAAGGTGTAACACGCCATGAAAACCAATGCCACACTTTTCTGGATCCTCGGCGCCTTCTTCTTCGTCGCCGATGGTGTCTACATTCTTTGGTCCTTCCTCGACCCGGCCCACGCCAAGGTTGAGTGGGTTGGTGCCATTGCGATTGGCCTGAGCGGCGTTTTGGCTTCGTTCATTGCCTTCTACATCGGCCGCTCACACTCGTCACAGGGTGGTGAACTGCCCGAAGATCGCCTCGATGCGAACATCGACGATGGTGATGCAGAGCAGGGTTTCTTCAGCCCCTGGAGCTGGTGGCCGGTGATGTTGGCCGGTAGTGCAGCGATGGTATTCCTCGGTGTTGCGATCGGAATCTGGATTGCGTTCATCGGCGCTGCGATTGCCGTCATCAGCCTGGTTGGGTGGATTTATGAGTACTACCGTGGATACTTCGCTCACTAGCGAGTACACGATCCGGGAAGCGGTGGAGGCTGATGCTTCCGCCGTCTTCTTGCTGTTGCAGCAGTTGGCGGAAACCTACACCCCAGACCTTCCAACGTTTTCGGAATCGTTCTTGGAGTTGGTGTCCGGGAGTACTGATGCAAGCATCGTGGTGGCAGTCGACGCTACTGGAGTGATCCGTGGCTACGCGTTGACAACGGTCAACCGACTCCTGCACACCAACGGTTCTTCTGCGCAACTTCAGGAGCTCGTGGTTGATGCAGAATCACGAGGTTCTGGCCTCGGCTCAGTATTGGTTGAGCACATTGAGCGGATCTGCCGGGCACGCGGAGTGCGCCAACTGACGGTGGCGAGCCGGCGTTCCGCCGGTTTCTATGAGCGGATGGGGTACCGTTCAACCGCGGATTTCCTCAAGCGGACTTTCGAGGACTAGGACTTTCGAGGACTAGTTGTCTGTTCGGTACAACAGCAGATAAAGAAAGTTATTCGCTTTGTTGTCGAGATTCTGGAATGATCCCTCTGAGCCGTAATTCTGTGGCTCGCTGTGACTGTGACGGAGGGTTTTATGACTAGTCCAGAGCCAATTGTGAATGATGTTGTTCCCATGACTCTTGGCCGCGCTATTTCAGGCGGATTTCGCAAATACGTATCAGGTGCGGGTCGTGCCNCCCGAGCCGAGTTTTGGTGGTTTTACCTCTTCGCCGTTGTCGTGACGTCGCCTTTCAACCTGATTTATCAGGTTGGAGTGGCAGCCAACCAGACCAACGGTTCAGCCGTTTCGCTCTTCGGCCCGGCTTACTGGTTGCTCGTATTGGTATCGCTGGTCGTGGGGATTCCCCTCATCGCTGCCGGAGTGCGACGTCTTCACGACAGTGGCCGCCGAGGTAGCTTGCTCTGGTATGGGGCAATCCCCTTTGCGGGAGCGATCATCCTCCTCGTTCTCCTTCTCAAGCCGTCGACCCCAGGGTGGAACGAGTACGACGCATAGTCGAGAACCGTTAGAGCAACTTCGCTCGAACAACACCCTGCCTGCAACACCCTGCTTACAACAACCCGCTAACAACACAGAAGGCCGCCCGATGGGCGGCCTTCTGTCGTGGTGTTTCGTGACACCGTTGTGCCGGATGCGGGACTTGAACCCGCACGTCCTTACGAACAAAGCATTTTGAGTGCTCCGCGTCTGCCATTCCGCCAATCCGGCGCACAACAACGTGTTAAAGAATACCGTAGGCTGAATCTCGTGACTGACCAAGAACAACCATCCATCGCCCCACGACGCGTAGTCGTTGCCGAAGACGAATCATTGATCCGCATGGACATTGTGGAGATTCTTCGCGACAACGGTTTTGAGGTAGTGGGGGAGGCAGGCGACGGCGAAACAGCGGTAGCCCTTGCCACGGAGTTGCGTCCAGATCTCGTGATCATGGATGTCAAGATGCCGCAGCTCGATGGTATTTCGGCGGCGGAGCGCCTCACGAAGAACCACATCGCGCCGGTAGTTCTCCTCACGGCATTTAGCCAAAAAGAGTTGGTTGAGCGCGCGAGTGAGGCCGGCGCGCTTGCTTACGTCGTCAAGCCTTTCACTCCCAGTGACCTGCTCCCAGCGATCGAGATCGCGTTGAGTCGTTACAGCCAGATCATCACTCTCGAGGCCGAGGTGGCAGACCTGGTTGAGCGGTTCGAAACCCGCAAACTTGTCGACCGGGCCAAAGGCCTTCTCAATGAAAAGATGGGCCTCAGCGAGCCGGAAGCGTTCCGTTGGATCCAGAAAGCATCGATGGATCGCCGTCTCACCATGCACGATGTCGCTCAGGCGATCATCGAACAGTTAAGCGCCAAGAAGTAACAGCAGTCTGTGGCTCGGTCTCACGAGCAGTCGCCCATTCTCAAGAGGGGTCGCCAATTTTATTGAGCAGTCTCAGGCGTCGATTGTCCGGAGCATGTTGGTCATTCTGATGGTCGAAAGCCGGCGCCCCAGTTCGTCTCGAACGACGATCTCATGGGTGGCGAGGGTACGGCCTAACACCAAGGCAGTGCAGGTGGCCGTGACAGTGCCCTGAGTAACGGAACGGCTGTGGGTCGCGTTGATCTCAATGCCCACCGCGTAACGTCCCGGTCCAGCGTGAATTGCGGATGCGATCGAGCCGAGTGATTCGCCGAGGACGACGTGGGCGCCACCGTGAAGGAGGCCGATCACCTGAGTATTACCCTCCACGGGCATCGTCGCGACCGAGAGTTCAGCGCTCAGATCGACGAAGGTGATCTCCATCTTCTGTGCCAACGCTCCACCACCGGTGCTGACGAGTCGTTCGATGAGTGCGGGATCGAGGTCGGCGGGAAAATTAGTCATGGGATCCTTTGTTGGGAAAACGCCAGATACTTCTGGATTTACCGGTGCCGCCCGCGGCTAGGCTTGCTTTCGTGTCTGACATCGAAAAGCCTACTCTGCTCGTAATCGACGGGCATTCGCTCGCCTTCAGGGCTTTCTACGCCCTACCGCTTGATAGCTTCCAGAACAGGGAGGGTCAGCACACCAACGCAATTCACGGCTTTATCGCAATGTTGATCAATCTGTTGAAGGCCGAAAAACCAACGCACATTGCGGTTGCTTTCGACATCTCGCGGTACTCGTTCAGAACCAGGGTCAATCCCGACTACAAGGGCACGCGCGGTGAAACGCCCGCGGAATTCATTGGCCAGATTCCGCTGCTCGAAGAGGCACTCAAGGCAATGAATATTGTCACCATCACGAAGGAAGATTTCGAGGCGGATGACATTCTGGCGACTCTGGCGACGCGGGGCAGAGCCGACGGCTTCACGGTTTATGTTGTTTCCGGAGATCGGGACACGTTCCAGCTCATCAACGACGACGTGACGGTGTTATACCCGAACGTTCGTGGGGTGAGCGAGCTCAAGCGCTATGACCGGGACGCCGTCTTCGAGCGCTACGGTATCGAGCCGAGCCAGTATCCGGATATCGCTGCACTGGTGGGGGAGACCAGTGACAACCTGATCGGCATCGACAAGGTGGGCGAGAAAACCGCGATTAAGTGGATTCTCAAGTACGGAAACCTCGCCGGAGTTCTTGAGCACGCGGAAGAGATCACCGGGGTCGTCGGAGAGAAGCTTCGTGAACAACGTCACCGTGCAATCCAGAATCGGCAGCTCAACCACCTGGTGACCGACGTTGAGTTGCCCGTGGCACCGATCGACTTGGTGCGCAAGCCGATTGATGAAGCGGCGGTTCGCGAGGTTTTTGACAAGCTGCAGTTCAAGACGCTGCTGGAGCGTGTACTGAAGCTTTCGCAGACTGAGGGTCCTCCAGGCTCCCACGATGCCGGGGCTGCAGGTTCAGAGGCTTCGAGTTCGTCGGGGGTTAGCGTCGGCGAGGGAACCACGTCTCCACCCACGACTGTGGCGGGGAAAAATGCGCCACCGATCGTGCGAACAATGATCGACGAAGAGCTCGCCAAATGGCTTGCAACGGTGTCAGAGCAAGGTTCGAAGCCTTTGGCCGTTCGCGTTGAAAGCGTCGGTGGTGCCTTGTGTGGTTTCGGGATTTCGTCGCTAACCGAAAGCGCTTACGTGCCGTGGGCTGCGGGACGCCCAGACTATGCAGCGCTTGAAGCGTGGTTGGCCAGCACCGCCCCCAAATTCCTTGAGGATGCCAAGCGACAGCTCAAGACGCTGAGCGTGGCTGGAGTGGAGTTCAACGGACTCAGTTTCGATACCAGTCTGGCGGCGTGGTTGCTAAAGCCGAGCGGCAAGACCACGGATCTTGCTAGTCAGGTCTACGACTACCTCGGCGAGACCCTTCCTCAGGCGGACCCGAACCAACTCGTTCCGATAGACACAGAGCTAAGCCCCGCGACCGAGGCATGGTACATCTCCCGGGTCAGCGAATACTTGGCGGCGCGACTCGAAACTGGTTCGCGAAAAGTTTTGGACACGATTGAACTTCCTCTGGTGCCGGTGCTCGCGCAAATGGAACTGGACGGCATCACCGTCAATCGTGAGATCCTTGGGCGCCTGTCGACCAGGCTCGGTGAGACGGCAGCGGAACTTGCGGTGAAGGCCTATGCCGAGATCGGGCACGAAGTAAATTTGGCTTCCCCTAAACAGCTGCAACAGGTGCTGTTCGAGGAACTGGGAATGCCCAAGACGAGGGCTAATAAGACGGGTTTCTCGACTGATGCTGCAAGTTTGACCGATTTGCAGGAGCAATCTCCGCATCCGTTCCTTGACCTTCTGCTCAAACACCGGGATGCCACAAAGCTCCGTCAAATCGTGGAAACAATTGACAAAGCGGTTGGGCCAGATGGGCGCGTCCACACGACCTACGACCAGACGGGCAGCAGCACTGGGCGCATTTCGTCAAACGACCCGAACCTGCAGAACATCCCGATCCGTTCGGAAGAGGGGCGTGAGATGAGGGCAGCGTTTGAGCACGGCGCAGAGTTCAGCACGCTGTTGACAGCGGACTACTCGCAGATTGAAATGCGAATCATGGCGCACCTTTCCGGGGACGAGGGCCTCATCGAGGCCTTCAATTCGGGGGAGGACCTGCACCGTTTTGTGGGCGCACGAATCTTCGGGGTAACGACAGCCGAGGTGACACCATTGATGCGCACCAAGGTCAAAGCAATGTCATACGGCCTCGCCTATGGACTGAGCGCCTACGGCCTTTCCAAGCAGTTACGCATCGATACGGGTGAAGCCAAAAAGTTGATGGCGGACTATTTTGAGCGTTTTGGGGCCGTACGAGAGTATCTCCGTCAGGTGGTGGCACAGGCGAAGATCGACGGCTATACCGAGACTATGTTTGGTCGCCGCCGGCCCTTCACCGACCTCATGTCAAGCAACCGAGTGCTTCGTGAGAACGCCGAACGGCAGGCACTCAACGCTCCGGTGCAAGGCACGGCGGCGGACATTATGAAGATCGCGATGCTTGGTGTCGCCGACGATCTGCACGAGAAGCATTTGTCATCACGACTGCTTCTCCAAGTTCATGACGAACTGGTTTTAGAAGTTGCCGACGGCGAACTGGAAACAGTGACGACGATTGTGAAAGACCGCATGGCGGGAGCCGCAACGCTTCGAGTTCCTCTGGACGTTCACATTGGAACCGGACCGAATTGGAACGAGGCGGCGCACTGACCTCGTGCGAGAATGCATCCAGGGGGAATGAAATGGGCACCAACGCCGAACTTCGCCAACGAATCAACGGGCTGCTGCGATCGAGGGCTCACTGTGCCCAGTGACACCATTCGTTTGACCGATCTTCTCGCCGAAGCGTCGATCAACTTCTCCGCCAGAGCCACGGACCGCGATGATGCGGTCCGGCAGGCGGGTGGGGCGTTAGTTGCTGCGGGAGCAGTCGATCAAACCTACGTTGAGGCAATGCTCGAGCGCGAGAAGACCGTGTCGACTTTTGTGGGAGAGGGTGTCGCCATTCCGCACGGCACGCTTGCCGTCACCAGTTCAATCAGGAAAAATGCGCTCGTCTTCCTTCGATTTCCCACCGGTGTCGACTGGGACGGAAACGATGTGAGAATTGTCATAGGAATGGCAGCGAGTGGAGGCGGGCATATTGCTTTGCTTTCCCAAGTGGCAACGGTTCTGATGAAACCACTCAAGGCGCAGGCCCTCCGCGATGCCACCGAGATCTCCACGATTTACGAATTATTCGCACCCGACGACGACGAGGGTGAAGAAAATCCCCTCACCAATGAACCCTAGGAGTAAGAAATGTCAGAACGTAACGCGATCGTCGCCTCGAGCGTGGGCCTCCACGCCCGCCCAGCGTCGCTCTTCGCACAAGCCGTTGCGAAGACCGGAGTCACCGTTACGCTCACGGCGGCTGGCAAGAGCGTCAATGCGGCCAGTATTCTTGGCGTCTTGTCGCTGGGGGTCGCGCACGCCCAAGAGGTGACGCTGTCGGCTGAAGGTGATGGCGCGGATGCCGCGTTGGACTCCCTGGTTGTGCTTTTGGAGACGGATCTCGACAAGGAGTAGCGGGCTCCGTCCTCAGCGACATAGTCTCGAATGATGACATCCGACAGAATTCCTACTCCAGTGCGCCCACCTTCGGCGATCGACGCGATTGCCGAGAAGTGGGTAAACACCGAGCTTGATCTGAATCCGGAGTATCGGGTCTACCTGGGCAGGCCCGGGCGTGAAGGTGAGTATTCCGACTACTCGCCGGCCGGGGCAGAGCACGTGGCCTCGGAAACCAAGCGCGCCTTGGCGGAAATTCGCGAGGCAATCCCTGTCGACAGCGTTGATGAGATTACGAAACTTGACCTGAGTCGTGAACTCCAGCTTTCCCTCGACAAGCACGTTGCGGGCTTCGCTCAGCGCGACCTCAACGTCATTGCGAGCCCAGCGCAGGGTCTCCGCGATATTTTCGATCTCATGCCCACGCAGACGGAGTCGGACTGGAGCCACATTGCGACTCGCCTGCACAATCTTCCACAGGCGATGGACGGGTACATCCAGACTCTGCGCTCGGGAATAGCAGCTGACAACGTTCCTGCCATTCGGCAGGTCCAGGAGATCATCACTCAGGCGGCGAAACAGGCCGCTTCGACCGGTTTCTTCTCCAACTTCGTTGAGGATGCGAGCGCCGGTGGTTCAGAACTCCCGGCAACTTTGCGAGCCGAACTCCGAGAGGGCGCCGAGGTTTCTGCGGCGGCTTACGCGACCTTGGTCACCTTCTTGCGCGATGAGCTTGCCGCGCATGCACCGGTCAATGATGCGGTCGGTCGTGACTTTTACCAGCTTGCTTCGCGAGATTTCCTAGGCGCCACCGTTGACCTCGATGAGACCTACGAGTGGGGGATCGCCGAGCTCGCTCGCATGGTCGCCGAGCAGGAAATGATCGCGCGGGAAGTGAAGCCGGGTGCCGGTGTCGCCGAAGCAATCGAGTTTCTCGAAGGAGATCCAACTCGCAAGCTCCACGGCACCGATGCCCTCAAACGCTGGATGCAGGAAACCAGCGATCGCGCCGTGGACGAATTATCGAAGACCCACTTCGATATCCCGGATGAAGTCAAACGCCTCGAGTGCATGATTGCGCCCACCCAGGAGGGCGGGATCTACTACACCGGCCCAACGGACGACTTTTCTCGCGCTGGCCGGATGTGGTGGAGCGTTCCTGAGGGAGTCACCGAGTTCGATACTTGGCGTGAGCTGACAACGGTTTATCACGAGGGTGTTCCCGGTCATCACCTGCAGATCGGTCAGGCTACCTACAACAAGGCCACGCTCAACACGTGGCGTCGAAACGCCGGAACTTCTGGACACGCCGAAGGCTGGGCCCTGTACGCGGAACGTTTGATGCAGCAGCTCGGCTATCTTGACGATCCGGCTGACCGCTTGGGGATGCTCGACGGCCAAAGGATGCGCGCCGCTCGCGTGGTGCTCGATATCGGCGTGCACCTCGGCAAAACACTTCCCGACGGCTCGGGACCCTGGACCGGTGATTTTGCGTTTGGCTTTATGGCCAAGAACGTGAACATGAGCCCAGAGTTCGTTCGTTTTGAGGTCAACCGCTACCTCGGCTGGCCGGGGCAAGCACCCTCCTATAAGGTCGGGCAGCGTGTTTGGGAGGAACTTCGCGACGAGTGCGCTCGGCGGGAGGGTGCAACCTTCGACATCAAGAAGTTCCACAAGAAAGCACTCGATATCGGTGGTGTGGGGCTCGACACCCTCAAGATTGCAATGCTCGGGTAGTTCCTGGGCCTGGACCTAGGCCTAGGCCCGAGCGTGGGCGTGGGCGTGGGCGTTTGCCACTGCCTAGTCCTTTAGGCCCTAGCCCCCGCGAGCCGGGGTGGACGACAATCGTGTCCGAGTGAATCGCACGCGTCTGAATTGCGGTTCGGGCGGGAGCGATTGTGGCTGGCTGGAATAGCGAGAACCGTGCGGGGAGTGCGGGGTTCGGTGCCGTCACAATTGTCGAGGGTGCCGCATTTTGTGTGTCGGATGACGCTGGCGACATTGATCCAGATCATCCCCAGGGTTTCTTCTTTAACGACACTCGAATGTTGTCATTGTGGTTGTTGCGCGTTAACGGTCATTCGGTTGACCCGCTTTCGGCGATGACTCCGCAACCGTATCGCGCAATCTTTGTGGGCAGAGCTGGTCACGCAGCCGGAGCACCCGAGACGAGTCTGATCGTGGAACGTGCACGCCGGGTGGGTGCTGGTCTTCGGGAGGATGTGACTCTGCAGAACTTCTCTGAAAAGACCATTCACTGCACCGTTGAGTTTGCCTTCGATGTTGACTTCGCCGACATCTTTGAGGTGAAGGATGGGCATCCGCGTCGACAGTGGGTGCACAGCACCACGATCGCTTCGGGAGAGATTACTCTCGATGCTCGTTGGGAGGAGCAACGCCGGGGGGCCGTTTTTTCCGCTCCGGGAGCACAGTGTTCGGAACGGTTGATCAGTTTTGATGTGATTGTGCCATCACGGGGAGAGGCGACCGTTCACGTTTCGATTAGTCCAACGATTGAGGGTGAGGCGCTCGAAGCTGAGTTCCCGATCGGTGAACCGATTCACAGCTCTCGGCCCGCGCAACGTTTCATTGCCTGGCACTCGGACGCCCCCGTCACCTCCTCCGCTAGCGCGGCAATGGAACTGCTGCTTCACCGGAGCCAAGAGGACCTCGGGTCACTGCGGATTTTCGATTCCCAACATCCGGAACGTGCGGTCGTTGCTGCTGGGGCGCCCTGGTTCATGGCCTTGTTCGGACGAGATTCGATCGTGACAGCGATCATGACTTTGCCGCTTGATCCGACCTTGGCTCTGGGAACCCTGCGTACCTTGGCCGAACTTCAAGGCGTTGAGGTGAATCCACTCACGGAGGAACAACCGGGGCGGATCTTGCACGAAGTTAGACTCGGCGTCGATAGCGGTCTGGCGCTGGGTGGAGGCAATGTCTATTACGGGAGCGTGGACGCGACACCACTGTTTGTGTTCGCCGTGGGCGAGTTGATTCGGTGGGGGATTCCGATCGCCGATCTTGCCGACCTGATTCCCCACGTCGATCGGGCGCTGGGATGGATCGATCAGTACGGTGACCGAGACGGTGACGGTTTCGTGGAGTATGAGCGCATCAGCGAGCGCGGATTGGTGAACCAGGGGTGGAAAGACTCGTGGGACGCAATCAATTTTGTGGAAGGACAGTTGGCGCAAACCCCGATCGCCCTGTGTGAGGTTCAAGGATACGTTTACGCCGCGTTTCTGGCGCGAGCGTTGATCGCCCATGAGCTGCACGATGAGGCCGACGAGAAGTTCTGGAATCATCGCGCCGAGTCTCTCAAAGTCGAGTTCAATAAACGGTTTTGGATGCCCGAGCTCGGCTATTTTGCTATTGCCTTGGATCGCGACAAAAGACAGGTCGACTCCTGTGCGTCAAACATGGGCCACTGCCTGTGGAGCGGAATCATCGACCAGGACAAAGCGGAGGCGGTGGTCACCCGATTGATGGGGGCAGAAATGTTCTCCGGTTGGGGTATCCGCACCTTGGCAAACAGTATGGGGGCCTACAATCCGGCAAGTTATCACAACGGGTCGGTGTGGCCGCACGAGAACGCCCTCATTGCCGCTGGCATGATGCGCTACGGCTTCATCGCTGAAGCGCAAGCGCTGGCCAACGCTGTTTTTGATGTTGCTGAGCAGTGGAATGGCCGATTACCCGAACTTTTTTGCGGGTTCGACCGCTCCCAGTACGGTTCACCAGTGCGTTACCCCACGGCATGCTCGCCACAAGCGTGGGCTTCGGCGGCCCCACTGTTGTTGGTGCGAACTCTGTTGCGCCTCGAACCACGACTCAATCAGGGCCAAGTCTGGCTCGATCCGGCGATGCCAGAAAGTTTCGGCAATCTTCGGATCGACAACATCCCTCTCGGAGGTTCGCGGGTTTCGATCGACGTTATCAATGGAGTGGCAACAATTCAGGGTCTTCCCGCCGGGTTGGTGTTGCGCACCCATCACAACGGAATTTCGCCCAGCTCGCCTCACGATTTACTGCGGTGACATCGTGCGAGTGGGAGTGATTGCACCACCGTGGCTACCGGTTCCACCGCGAAAGTATGGTGGCACCGAGGCCATGGTCGACAGCTTGTGTGTCGCGTTGGCCGCGCAAGGTCATGATGTCATGCTCGCAGCGGCAAATGAGAGCGATTGTCCGGTGCCACGTTTGCCCGGTTTTCCGGTGTCACAACGCCTTGCGATGGGACAGGGTGCAACCGAGTTGCACCACGTGGCACTGGCGTATCGAGCGCTGGCGTATCGAGCGCTGGGCCACGCGGGTGCCGAGGTCATTCACGATCACACACTTTTCGGGCCGTTCTACGGCGCGCGCCCCACAGGGATCCCTGTGGTGGCGACAGCTCACGGACCGTTCACCCCAGAATTCGCCACAATATATCGATCATTGCCCACCGATGTTTCTCTGGTGGCAATTTCTCGCCATCAAGCGTCGACCGCACAGGGAGTGGCGATCAACCGGGTAATTCACCACGGGATGGATTGGACAGATATCGAGGTCGGAATTGGTTCAGGTGGGTACGCCCTTTTTCTGGGCCGAATGAATCCCGAGAAAGGTGTCACTCAGGCAATCGCCATCGCGAAGTTGGCAGGAATTCCTCTGAAGATTGCTGCAAAGATGCAGGACATCGCGGAACGGGACTACTTTGCTGCCTCAGTTCAACCCCTACTCGGAAACGAAGTTGAATACGTTGGTGAGGTTACAGCGACCGAGAAGTATGAGCTTCTTGGTGACGCCGTTGCGCTCGTGAATCCCATCCAATGGGATGAGCCATTTGGGTTGGTCATGATTGAAGCTTTAGCCACGGGAACTCCCGTCGTCGCCTCCAACCGTGCGTCAGCGCCAGAGATTGTCGATCACGGTGAGACGGGCTTTCTGAGTAACAGTGGTCAGCAGCTTGCTCGCTCCCTCACCGAAGCGCCCACTCTCGATCGCGACCGCTGCCGGCAGGTTGCCGAGCAGCGTTTCAGTGCTGGCACCATGGCCGCGCGGTATGCGAACCTGTATTCCGAAGTTGTGCTCAATCGTTGATCGTGCTCGACGCTTGCACTGCTAACTCACGTCGCTCGGGTTGCTCGTGCGGAAACGAAAAGAGTATGATGAGGTGTCGCATTTGCGTCTTCTATCCGCATGCCTTGGACACCTACTCGTCACCGCCCAAGGCCCGAAATATGTCCATAATGGAGTAACAACTACATGACACTCGTAACGGCCGCCAAGGCACCCAAGCAGGTCGCGATCAATGACATCGGATCTGCTGAAGATTTTCTCGCCGCGGTCGAAAAGACGCTCAAGTTTTTCAACGACGGAGACCTCATTGAGGGAGTCGTTGTCAAGATCGACCGGGATGAAGTTCTTCTCGATGTCGGCTACAAGACCGAGGGTGTAATCCCCTCCCGTGAACTTTCCATCAAGCACGATGTTGACCCGAGCGAAGTTGTTCAGGTCGGAGACACCGTTGAGGCACTTGTTCTTCAGAAAGAAGACAAAGAAGGCCGCTTGATCCTCTCCAAGAAGCGCGCACAGTACGAGCGCGCATGGGGCGACGTTGAGAAGATCAAGGATGACGATGGAATCGTCACCGGATCTGTCATCGAGGTCGTCAAGGGTGGACTCATCGTCGACATCGGACTCCGTGGGTTCCTGCCAGCGTCGCTCATCGAGCTTCGCCGCGTGCGCGACCTCACGCCGTACCTCGGCCAGGAGATCGAAGCCAAGATTCTCGAACTCGACAAGAACCGCAACAACGTTGTGCTTTCCCGCCGTGCACTCCTCGAGCAGACGCAGAGCGAAAGCCGCACCACGTTCCTCGCCAACCTCGCCAAGGGCCAGGTTCGCAAGGGTGTCGTTTCCTCGATCGTCAACTTCGGCGCGTTCGTTGACCTCGGCGGTGTGGACGGCCTCGTTCACGTTTCCGAGCTCTCGTGGAAGCACATCGAGCACGCCAGCGAGGTTGTTGAGGTTGGCCAAGAGGTCACCGTCGAAATCCTCGAGGTCGACCTCGAGCGCGAGCGCGTGTCGCTCTCTCTCAAGGCAACGCAGGAAGACCCGTGGCAGGTATTCGCCCGCACCCACGCAATCGGACAGGTTGCACCGGGTAAGGTCACCAAGCTCGTTCCGTTCGGTGCGTTCGTTCGCGTTGCCGAGGGAATCGAAGGCCTCGTTCACATCTCCGAGCTCTCTGGCAAGCACGTTGAGCTTGCCGAGCAGGTTGTTTCGGTCAACGACGAGGTCTTCGTCAAGGTCATCGACATCGACCTCGAGCGTCGTCGCATCTCGCTGAGCCTCAAGCAGGCCAACGAGGGTGTCGACCCCGAGGGCACCGAGTTCGACCCGGCTCTCTACGGAATGCTCACCGAGTACGACGACCAGGGTAACTACAAGTACCCGGACGGCTTCGACCCGGAGACCAACGAGTGGCGTGAAGGCTTTGAGACCCAGCGCGAGAAGTGGGAGCAGGACTACGCTGCAGCCCAGGGTCGCTGGGAGCTGCACAAGAAGCAGGTTGCCGCTTCCGCGCTCATCGAGGAGTCCCCGATCAGCGACGTTCCTGCCGGAGCTTCAACGTTCTCGAGTGATTCGGCCAGCGCCGGAACCCTCGCAGACGACGAGTCTCTCGCAGCTCTTCGTGAGAAGCTCTCCAACAACAGCTAGTTTGTTCGGCTTCTGCTCGGCTCTCGCTGAGTAGGAGTTGTCCACAAGAATGCCGATAATGGCCGGATCTGTTTTTCAGATCCGGCCATTATCGTTTCCTGAGTCGTTTTCTGAGTCGTTTTCTGAGTCGATGTCATTGCCGCCAATGGTGGTACTGACAGATCTCACGCACTGCGGTCACCCCCACGGTGGCGCTAGCATTGCGGAATGTATCTGATTGCTCTCACCGGCGGGATCGCCTCCGGTAAGTCCGTCGTTGCCGCCCGGCTCGCTTCGCACGGTGCCGTGGTGGTTGATGCCGACGTGGTTGCCCGAGAAGTGGTGGAGCCTGGTAGCCCAGTTCTTCAGAGCATTCGCGCGGAGTTCGGCGATTCCGTGTTTGCTTCCAATGGCACACTGGACCGCGCCGCGCTCGGGGCGACAATCTTTCCTGATGCCGAAAAACGTCAGGCGTTGAACAACATCATCCATCCAGCGATAAGGGCCCGCGTGTTGGAGTTGTTTGCAGAGGCCGATGCCGCTGACCCCAACGCCATCGTTGTCTACGATGTTCCGTTGCTCGTAGAGTCTGCCGAGCGTACTCGGGATCAGTTCGATTTGGTGGTGGTGGTCAATGCCGCGAAGGAGGTTCGTCTCAAACGGCTCGTTGAGCTGCGCGGCATGACGGCTGAGGAGGCTGGCCATCGGCTTAACTCGCAAGCCAACGACACCGAACGACTTGCGATTGCCGATGTGGTGATCGATGCCAACGGGAGTCTCGACGAAACCCTCGGACAGGTCGATACGCTCTGGGAACGCGTGGTTGACGCTCAGCTCCCGGGCGTAAAATGAGGTAATGGAACCGACCCGAACCGTCCGCCCTTTCGAGGTCATTAGTGAGTACGTTCCCAGTGGCGACCAACCCACAGCGATCGCGGAACTTGCCCAGCGGGTGAACGCGGGAGAAACCGACGTGGTGCTCTTGGGTGCCACCGGTACCGGAAAATCTGCGACGACCGCGTGGCTCATCGAACAGGTTCAGCGACCGACCCTGATTTTGGCCCACAACAAGACTCTTGCCGCTCAGCTCGCCAATGAGTTTCGCGAGTTGATGCCCAACAACGCCGTCGAGTATTTCGTCTCGTACTACGACTACTACCAACCCGAGGCCTACGTTCCGCAGACCGACACGTTCATCGAGAAGGACTCGTCGATCAACGCGGAAGTCGAACGGCTGCGGCACTCCACCACCAACTCGTTGCTCAGTCGCCGTGACGTCGTCGTCATCTCCACCGTGTCCTGCATTTACGGTTTGGGAACTCCCGAAGGCTACCTCGAGGCCATGATTGCGCTGCAAGTGGGGATGAAGATCGGTCGCGAGACGCTCATCCGCAAGTTTGTGGCCATGCAGTACGACCGCAACGACGTTGATTTTTCCCGGGGAAATTTCCGGGTGCGCGGGGACACGATCGAGATTATTCCGATGTACGAGGAGCTGGCGATTCGCATCGAAATGTTTGGTGACGAAATCGAGGCTCTGTACGCGCTTCACCCGCTCACTGGAGACGTGGTCAAGAAGCTTGACGCAGTCTCGGTTTTTCCCGGTTCGCACTATGTGGCGGGCACCGATGTGATGCACCGTGCGATCGGCACTATTAAAGAAGAGCTAGCCGTTCGCCTCGCTGAACTTGAGAACCAGGGCAAACTGCTTGAAGCGCAGAGGCTTCGGATGCGCACCACCTTCGATCTCGAAATGATGGAGCAGATTGGTTTCTGCAACGGAATCGAGAATTATTCTCGGCACATCGATGGCCGAGAGGCGGGGGAGGCCCCGCACTGTTTGATCGATTATTTCCCTGAGGATTTTCTTGTCGTTATCGACGAGTCTCACGTCACGGTTCCGCAGATTGGTGCCATGTATGAGGGGGATGCCTCGCGCAAACGCACCCTTGTGGAGCACGGTTTCAGGCTCCCGAGTGCCATGGATAACCGTCCGCTGAAGTGGCCGGAGTTTCTTGACCGGGTTGGGCAGAGGGTCTACCTTTCCGCCACCCCCGGCAAGTACGAAATGGGGATCACTGATTCGGTGGTTGAGCAGATTATCCGCCCCACTGGGCTCGTTGACCCCGAGATCGTGGTCAAGCCCACGAAGGGTCAGATTGACGACCTGCTCGAGCAGATTCATCTCAGGGTTGAGAAGAATGAGCGCGTTCTGGTCACTACTCTCACCAAGAAGATGTCGGAGGAGCTCACCGAGTTTCTGACCGAGGCTGGGGTGCGCGTGCGGTACCTTCACTCGGATGTCGACACGTTGCGCCGGGTCGAACTCCTCACCGAGCTCCGTCAGGGCGTCTACGACGTGTTGGTCGGTATCAACTTGCTGCGCGAGGGGCTCGATCTTCCTGAGGTGTCGCTGGTAGCAATTCTCGATGCCGACAAGGAGGGGTTCCTTCGGTCGTCGACAGCGCTCATCCAGACGATTGGGCGCGCTGCCCGCAACGTCTCAGGGGAAGTCCACATGTATGCCGATGTCATGACCGCCTCGATGACCCGAGCTATCGAAGAGACGACACGTCGCCGTGAGAAGCAGGTGGCGTACAACCTTGAGCGCGGTGTTGACCCGCAACCGTTGCGCAAGAAGATTGCTGACATTACCGAGTCTCTTGCCCGTGAGGGTGCCGACACTGCGGCACTATTGGCCGGTCGCGATGGCAAGAAGCGCGCACCAACACCGGGGCTCAAGCGCCAAGGTCGGGCTGCCACCGGCGCGAACGAACTCGAAACGATCATCGCCGACCTCAACGAGCAGATGTTGCAGGCAGCCGGCGAACTGAAGTTCGAGCTGGCGGGTCGTTTGCGGGATGAAGTTTCGGATTTGAAGAAAGAACTGCGCCAAATGGAGGCTGCGGGGCACATCTAGTGCCTGCCGCTACCAGCTAACGTCAAGCAGAACCCGAACACTCTCCATAGAATTGGTGGAGTGTCGATTTCTCCTGTCTCCGGTAAGTCAAAACTCAGCGTCCGCGGCGCGAGAGTCCATAATCTCAAGAACATTGACCTCGAAATTCCGCGAGACTCTCTCGTAGTTTTCACTGGACTTTCCGGGTCTGGCAAGTCATCGCTCGCCTTCGATACGATTTTTGCCGAGGGCCAACGGCGCTACGTGGAGTCGCTGTCGGCGTACGCACGGCAGTTTCTCGGTCAGGTCGATCGTCCGGACGTCGATTTCATCGAGGGTCTTAGCCCTGCGGTGTCAATCGACCAGAAATCGACCAACCGCAACCCGCGCTCGACGGTGGGCACAATCACCGAGATCTACGACTACATGCGTTTGCTGTGGGCGAGAGTCGGCACTCCACACTGCCCCGAATGCGGTGAGGTTATTCAACGCCAGACCGTTCAGCAGATTGCAGATCAGCTGATGGAACTCGAAGCCGGGGTTCGCTACCAAATCCTCAGCCCGGTTGTCTCGCAGAAGAAGGGCGAGTTCGTCGATTTCTTCAAGGAACTTGCCGCCGCTGGCTACTCACGCGCTGTGGTTGATGGTGACGTCATCCAACTGAGTGAGCCGCCAATCCTCAAGAAGCAGCTCAAACACGACATTTCAGTCGTCGTCGACCGCCTGGTGGCCTCCGATGACCTCTTGACCCGCCTCACCGACTCGCTTGAAACGGCGTTGCGACTTACCGACGGAGTTGTGGCGATCAACTTCATCGACCTCGAAGGGCCGGAGGCGTGGCGCAGTTACTCGGAGAAACTCTCCTGCCCCAATAACCACCCCGTGCAACTCACCGAAATTGAGCCGCGCACCTTCTCCTTCAATGCACCGTTCGGCGCCTGCCCCGAGTGCTCCGGCCTCGGAACCCGCATGTCGGTTGACTCCGACCTTCTCATTGCCGACCCCTCAGTGAGTTTGGCCGACGGTGTGATTCTGCCGTGGACCAACTCTGGCAAAGGCTTGTTCAACTACTTCGAGAAACTCCTCGACGGCTTAGCGCGTGACCTCGACTTTTCGTTGGATACCCCCTGGGGGGAACTTTCCGAAGAAGTGCAGCAGGCGATTCTTCGCGGGAACGACTTCGAGGTTGTCGTGAAGTGGCGGAACCGCTATGGCCGCGACATGAAGTACTCCACCGGTTTCGAGGGTGTCATGCCCTACATTGAGCGCAAATATCTTGAAGCCGAGACGGATGTTCAACGCCAGCGTTACGCCGCCTACCTCCGCGAAATCAACTGCCCGGTCTGTGACGGCAAGCGCCTGACGCCCGCAGTGTTGGCGGTCACGGTTGACGGTAAGAGCATTTCGGATGTCTGTGAACTCAGCCTCAGCGACTCCTACATCTTCATGTCAAATCTCACGCTGACTGACCGTGAGGCGCAGATCGCCGCAGCGGTTCTGCGGGAAGTGCGGCTGCGTCTCGAGTTCTTGGTCGAGGTGGGGTTGAGCTACCTCAACCTGTCGCGCGCGGCGGCGACCCTGTCGGGCGGCGAGGCTCAGCGCATCCGGTTGGCCACCCAAATCGGCTCCGGACTTACCGGTGTGCTCTATGTGTTGGATGAGCCGAGCATCGGGCTCCACCAGCGCGACAATCGTCGGCTCATTGAGACTCTCGTCAAGCTCAAGAGCCTCGGCAACACTCTCATCGTTGTCGAGCACGATGAGGACACCATTCGCACCGCCGACTGGATTGTCGACATCGGCCCGGGCGCTGGCGAACACGGTGGTGTGGTGGTTCACTCGGGCTCCTACGAAGATCTCATCGCCAACACCGGTTCGGTTACCGGGGATTACCTCGCTGGCCGCCGCTCTATTGAAACTCCCAAGAAGCGCCGACCGATCGACAAGAATCGCCAGATCACCGTCGAGGGTGCGCGAGCCAACAACCTGCGCGATGTCACCGTGAGTTTCCCTCTCGGAACGTTCACTGCCGTCACCGGTGTGAGTGGCTCGGGCAAATCATCGTTGGTCAACGACATCCTGTACAAAGTGCTGGCCAACGAACTCAACGGTGCCCGCCAAATGCCGGGAAAGCACAAGCGGGTTGTCGGGCTTGAGAACCTTGACAAGGTCGTGCACGTCGACCAGAACCCGATCGGTCGCACGCCGCGCTCCAACCCGGCAACCTACACGGGCGTTTTTGACCGCATCCGCACCCTGTTCTCTGAGACTCAGGATGCCAAAGCACGTGGCTACCTGCCGGGCCGGTTCAGCTTCAATGTCAAGGGCGGCCGCTGCGAGAACTGTTCGGGCGATGGAACGATCAAGATCGAGATGAACTTCCTGCCCGACGTGTACGTTTCGTGTGAGGTGTGCAACGGGGCTCGCTACAACCGCGAAACCCTGGCGGTGCGCTACAAGGGCAAGAACATCGCCGAAGTGCTCGACATGCCCATCAGTGAAGCTGCCGACTTCTTTGAGGCCATCGGTGCAATCCACCGCTTCCTCAAGACCCTTGTTGAGGTGGGTCTGGGCTACGTGCGCCTCGGGCAGAGTGCAACGACACTCTCTGGTGGTGAGGCGCAGCGGGTGAAGCTCGCTACCGAGCTTCAGAAGCGTTCCAACGGGCGGAGCATCTATGTGTTGGATGAACCGACCACCGGCTTGCACTTCGAGGATGTCCGGAAGCTCCTGCTGGTGCTCTCGGGCCTCGTCGACAAGGGCAACACCGTGATCGTAATCGAGCACAATCTTGACGTCATCAAGTCTGCCGACTGGCTCATCGACTTGGGGCCCGAGGGTGGCTCCGGCGGTGGCCAGGTTTTGTTCTCCGGCACTCCAGAGAAGCTGGCCAAGCTCGAGGGAAACCACACCGGGAAGTTCCTTCGGGAGACCTTAGAGGGCGTGCGCGCCTAGCAGCGCGTACGATCGGGTGCCGAAGTGAGTACGACGGTGAACTACCGCCCGGCGGCGGGGGAGATCCCTACCCAGCCCGGCGTCTACCGCTTTAGCGACTCCGAGGGCCGCGTGGTCTACGTGGGCAAAGCCAATAATCTTCGCGCCCGCCTCGCCAACTACTTTGCACCGCTCGCGAGCTTGCACGAACGCACCAGGCGCATGGTGTTGGCGGCATCGAAAGTGGAGTGGACGGTTGTCGGCACCGAGTTTGAGGCGCTCCAACTCGAATACACCTGGATCAAAGAGTTCAACCCCGCTTTCAACGTCAAGTTTCGGGATGACAAGACCTATCCCTATTTGGCGATCACGTTGGGCGATGACGTTCCTCGGGTCATGATCACCCGTAATCGATCGCTCGCCGGGGCACGCTACTTCGGCCCCTACACAAAAGTGTGGGCCATTCGCGAGACCGTCGACCTGATGCTCAAAGCGTTTCCCATGCGGAGCTGCTCCGACAGCATCTACAAGCGTGCCGAACAGACCGGAAGACCCTGCCTGCTCGGAGATATCGGCAAGTGTGCAGCACCCTGTGTCGGCCGAATCAGCGGGGCAGATCACAAAGCAATCGCCCTCGATTTTGCCTCCTTCATGGCTGGCAATGACTCTCGTTTCACCTCCGCACTCTCCAAGAAGATGTCGGCGGCCTCAGCCGAGCTCGACTACGAGTCCGCGGCTCGTTACCGAGACCAACTCGGCGCCTTAGAAGCAGTTCTCTCGAAGAGCAGTGTGGTACTGAACGACGAGGTCGACGCTGACATCTTCGGAATTGCTCACGACGAACTTGCCGCCGCCGTTCAACTTTTCATCGTGCGCGGTGGGCGCATCCGCGGGGTTCGGAGCTGGGTTGTCGACAAGGAGCTCGACCTTGAACTCACCGATCTTGTCGACACCGTACTTCAAAATGCTTACGACGATGCGCTACCTCCGCGAGAGATCTATGTGCCAGCGCTTCCGGATGACGCGGCACAACTTGAACGCTTTCTGAGCGCGAAACGCACCGAAGCCGGGCGGGTCGCAATCAAGACGGTTCAGCGCGGCGACAAAGCCGCCCTCGCGCAGACGGTCGAAACAAACGCCAAGAACGCCCTCGTGCTGTACAAAATGCGCCGCAGTAGCGACTTCATTGCTCGGTCACAGGCCCTCACCGACATTCAGGAGGCGCTCGAAATGTCGGACGCACCGTTGCGCATGGAGTGCTTCGACGTATCCCACCTCAGTGGCACCAACATTGTCGCCTCGATGGTGGTCTTTGAAGACGGTTTGCCCCGAAAAGACCAGTACCGTCGTTTCAGCATTGCGAACTCTACCGATGACACCGAGTCGATTTATCAGACGCTCTCACGCAGGCTGGCCTACCTCGCAGCACCGCCGGAGTTGCCGGTGGCGCCCGTCGAGGAGGGCTCCGAACCGGCACCGCGCAGCAAGTTTGCTTACCGACCGAACCTGCTCATCGTCGACGGCGGGCAACCTCAAGTCCAGGCCGCCCAACGTGCGCTCGATGACGCGGGGATCACCGGGATTGCTCTGTGTGGCATTGCTAAACGGCTGGAAGAGATCTGGTTGCCGGGCTCCGACTACCCGGTAATCCTGCCCAGAAACAGCGATGCCTTGTTCCTTTTCCAACGGATTCGCGATGAGGCACACCGCTTCGCAATCAGTTATCAGCGGCAGAAACGCTCGCGCGACATTTCGACCGTACTGTCAGAGATCCCCGGGCTTGGGCCGTCCCGGGTCGCCCTTTTGCTCAAACACTTCGGATCAGTTGCTCGCCTCCGCACCGCCGACGCCGACGCAATCACGGAGGTCAAAGGTATCGGTCCGACGGTTGCCGCGGCCATCGTGGAAGCCTTGCAAGCGCCGTGAGTGCTGGATGAGCACCGTATCCTAGACATACACGATCATTCGAATGAGGTTACTTCCCCTATGAACGATGAAAGCCCGCAGCAAGAACTGCTGATCGTCACCGGCATGTCCGGCGCTGGGCGTTCCACCGTGGGAAATGCCCTCGAAGATTTGGGCTGGTACGTGGTCGATAACCTGCCACCACAAATGCTGCGACCCCTGGTCGAACTGGCGCAGCACGCTGGAAACAGTCTGCCCAGAATCGCGGCCGTCGTCGACGTGCGCGGTGGCAAACTGTTCGCGGACGTTCAGGAAGCCGTTAAAGCTCTGCGAGCCAATCACACGGTGCGAGTCCTGTATCTCGAAGCAACGGATGCCGCGTTGGTTCGGCGTTTCGAGCAGGTCCGCCGGCCGCACCCGCTCCAAGAAGGCGGCACGCTGCTGGATGGAATCTCAGCGGAACGATCCCGCATGACCGAGTTGCGCTCGGCGAGCGACATGATCATCGACACCTCCGAACTGAACATCCACCAGTTGGCAACGACGATCCAAGAGAAGTTCGCCGCCGAAGATGCCGCGGGGGTTCAGATCACAGTCATGAGCTTCGGCTTCAAGTATGGATTGCCAGCCGACGCTGATTCGGTGGCTGACGCACGATTCTTGCCCAACCCATTTTGGAATCCTGAGCTACGATCATCGACGGGGCTCGACGAGATTGTCAGCAATTTTGTGTTGTCGCAACCCGGGGCAGCCGAGTTCGTCAAGGCCTATGCGAGTGCCCTCGAACCGGTTCTTGCCGGCTATCAACGAGAGAACAAGCGGCACGCCACGATTGCTATCGGTTGCACCGGAGGAAAGCACCGCTCCGTCGCTATCGCTGTGGAACTTGCGGCGTTACTGCGGGGACTCCCCGGTGTCGCGGTGACCGTGAAGCATCGAGATTTGGGTCGCGAATAACGGCGAAATTTCTGGCCCGTTTGTTCCGCACAGCCCTTGTATCAAACAAACCCCATGCAGTTAACTGCAGTCAACTGCAGGCAGTAAAAAAAGAGGATGTATTCCGTGGCATTAACCGCCGACGTTAAAGAAGAACTTGCCCGCATCGAGGTCAGCAAGACCACCGTGCGCGCGGCCGAGTTGGCAACGATTCTTCGGTTCTCGGGTGGTCTTCACATGATTTCGGGTCGAATTGCCGTGGAATCTGAGGTGGATTCGGTCACGATTGCGCGACGGGTTCGCAAAGATTTGGCCGAGCTCTACGGTGCGCGAAGCGAGGCGAGCGTCGTCTCGGCTTCCGGATCTCGGCGCACCCCCAACTACTTGGTGAGGGTGGTCGAGGGTGGTGAGACGCTCGCTCGTCAGACCGGGCTCCTAGATGCACGCCGCCGCCCAATTCGTGGCCTTCCCAATAAGTTGACAACTGGTTCGCGCGAAGATCTCTCAGCGATCTGGCGCGGTGCGTTTCTTGCCGCCGGCTCACTGACCGATCCGGGGCGCTCGGCGGCCCTCGAAATTGTCTGCCCCGGCAATGAAGCAGCGATGGCTTTGGTGGGTGCCGCTGGGCGCCTGCAGGTGTCGGCAAAGAGCCGTGAAGTGCGCGGAGTCCATAGGGTGGTGATCCGCGATGGTGAAGCCATTAGCGCCATGCTCAGTCACATGGGAGCCACGACAAGCCTGGTCGCGTGGGAGCAGATGCGGCAGCGTCGCGAAGTTCGCGCGACGGCCAATCGCCTCGTGAATTTCGATGACGCCAACCTCAGGCGCTCAGCGCTTGCCGCTGTAGCGGCCTGCTCGCGGGTTGAGCGAGCAATGGAGATTTTGGGCGACACCATTCCGCCCCACCTTCGTTACGCCGGCGATCTTCGCCTGAGTTTTCGGGATTCAAGCCTGGACGAACTCGGCCACCACGCTGATCCTCCGATGACCAAAGACGCTGTTGCCGGCAGAATTCGCCGGCTTCTGGCGATGGCCGATAAGCGTGCTGGTGATCTGGGAATCCCGGGCACGGATGCCAACCTCCCGCCGGACTTGGACGACTGAACGTCAGTTGTTCTCCCGTCGACCTTCCCGCCCTCGCGGTGCTGAGGGTTCTTCTTTAGTTGCCTCCTCAGGTTCTCGATAGACTGGGAACGTTGCCCCGCACGACCCACAAGACGGGTCGCGGGAACTGATTGCTAGGAGATTCCCTATGGCCGAATACACCCTCCCCGAACTGAGCTACGACTACTCCGCTCTCGAGCGCAGCATCAGCGGTTCGATTATGGAACTGCACCACGGTAAGCACCACCAGGCATACGTGACTGGTGCGAACGCTGCTCTCGCCCAATTGGCCGAGGCCCGCGATTCTGGAAACCTTGCCAACGTCAACAAGCTTCAAAAAGACTTGGCCTTCAACCTCGGTGGTCATGTAAACCACTCGATTTTCTGGACCAATATGTCACCAGACGGTGGTGACAAGCCGGTCGGTGCTCTCGCGTCCGCCATCGATGACAACTTCGGATCGTTCGACAAGTTCACCGCTCACTTCACGGCGGCGGCAATGGGCGTTCAAGGTTCAGGCTGGGCAGCCCTCGTCTGGGATTCCATTGGCCAGCAGCTCATCATCCAGCAGTTCTTTGACCAGCAGAGTAACTTCGCGGCCGGAACCGTGCCGGTTCTCATGCTGGACGTGTGGGAGCACGCTTACTACCTCGACTACAAGAATGTGCGTGCCGACTACGTCAAGGCATTCTGGAACATCGTCAACTGGTCCAACGTTCAAGCCCGTTTCACGGCAGCGAGCGAAAAGACCAACGGGCTGCTGATACTCTCTTAGCGGCATTGTGGCCGGGGAGTCATTTCCCCGGCCTTTTTACATCCACCACCACTAGTGCGTCACAAGGCGCCCGAAAACCTGGAGTTCAATTGACCGTCAAGATCGGTATTAACGGCTTCGGCCGCATCGGCCGTAACTACTTCCGCGCAGCGCTTGCCAAGGGAAGCGACATCGAGATCGTTGCTGTCAACGACCTCACCGATAACGCAGCGCTGGCGCACTTGCTGAAGTACGACACCGTCAGCGGCCGTCTGGACGCTACCGTCGAGTTCGACGGTGACTCGATCATCGTCAACGGCAAGGCCATCAAAGTCTTCGCAGAGCGCGACCCCGCAAACCTCCCGTGGGGTGAACTGGGTGTCGACATCGTCATCGAGTCCACCGGTTTCTTCACGAAGTCTTCCGACGCTGCCAAGCACATTGCTGCCGGTGCGAAGAAGGTCCTCATCTCCGCCCCAGCGACCGGCGACGACGTTGCAACGATCGTTCTCGGCGTCAACGAGGGAACCTACAACTCGGCGATCCACAACATCATCTCCAACGCCTCCTGCACCACGAACTGCCTCGCCCCCCTGGCGAAGGTGTTCATGGAGAACTTCGGCATCGAGCGTGGCCTCATGACCACGGTTCACGCCTACACCGCCGACCAGAACCTTCAGGACGGCCCCCACAGCGATCTTCGCCGCGCGCGCGCTGCTGCGGCCAACATCATCCCTACCAGCACGGGTGCTGCCAAGGCCCTCGGTTTGGTCATCCCGGAGCTCGTCGGCAAGCTTGACGGTTACGCCCTTCGCGTGCCAGTGCCCACCGGTTCGATCACCGACCTCACGGTCACCGCGTCACGCCCCGTGACCGTTGAAGAAGTGAACGCGGCCTACAAGGCTGCAGCAGAGGGTCCCCTCAAGGGCATCCTCAGCTACACGGAGGCTCCCATTGTCTCCAGCGACATTGTTGGAGACGCCCACTCGTCGATCTTCGATGCCGGGCTCACCAAGGTGATCGGTGACCAGGTCAAGGTTGCTTCCTGGTACGACAACGAGTGGGGTTACTCCAACCGTCTCGTTGACCTCACCGTCTACGTAGCCAACCAGCTCTGATTCAGCCAACCAGCTCTGATTCAACCAACCAGCTCTGATTCAACGAACTAACGCTGAATCAGCCAACCAGCTCTGAAGCAATCAGTGATTGCTTCACGTGAAGCTGTAGCGAGAAAAACAGGATTAGCGAGTATATGACTCTTCGATTGATCGACAGCCTTGGGCTAGTGGCCGGCAAAGTCGTCCTTGTCCGTTGTGACCTGAACGTGCCGTTGAAAGACGGCATCATCACTGATGACGGCCGAGTGCGCGCTTCGTTGCCCACGCTGAATTTGCTGATCAATGCGGGCGCCAAGGTGGTAGTCATCTCCCACCTTGGTCGCCCCGAGGGGGCTCCTGATTCTCGCTACAGCTTGGCGCCGGTCGCTCAGCGTTTGTCGGAACTTCTCGGTAAGCCGGTTACTTTCGCCTCCGAGACCGTCGGTGATGTTGCCGAGACGGCAGTCTCGGCGCTCAACGCCGGGGATGTACTGGTGTTGGAGAATCTTCGTTTCAACCCGGGGGAGGCAAGTAAGGACGCCACAGAGCGATCAGTTTTCGCTCAGCAGCTCGCCGACCTTGGCGATGCTTTTGTGTCTGATGGTTTTGGTGTGGTGCACCGCAAGCAGGCCAGTGTCTATGAGCTTGCGACCCTGCTTCCCAGTGCGGCGGGAACGCTCATCGCCGCCGAACTCGCCGTTCTGGAGCGCCTGACCGAGAAACCGGAACGGCCGTACACCGTCGTTCTCGGGGGTTCGAAGGTCTCTGACAAGCTCGGAGTGATCGGGCACCTTCTCCCGCGCGTCGACAGCCTGCTGATTGGCGGAGGGATGCTGTTTACTTTTCTCGCCGCCCTCGGCCACACCGTTGGATCCAGCCTCCTTGAGGCAGATCAAATCGACACGGTTCGTGGTTACCTTGCGGAAGCTGACCGCTTAGGAGTGAAGATCGTTCTGCCCACGGATGTCGTTGTTGCTTCGGCATTCTCCGCCGAGGCTGAATACCAAGTGACTTCTGCTGATGCCATCGAGTCCACGCCCTTTGGTGCTTCGGGACTCGGCCTCGACATCGGCCCGGACACTGCAAAGAATTTCGCGACCATCATTGCGTCGTCCAAGACCGTTTTTTGGAATGGTCCGATGGGCGTATTCGAGCTCGCACCTTTTGCGGCTGGCACAAAAACAGTCGCTCAGGCACTGACCGAGATCGACGGCTTGGGGGTTGTCGGTGGCGGCGACTCAGCAGCCGCCGTGCGAGCACTCGGTTTCTCAGATGACCAATTTGGTCATATTTCTACCGGTGGCGGTGCAAGCCTCGAGTTTCTCGAGGGGAAGCGCCTGCCAGGACTGGAGGTCCTCGGATGGCAGTAAAGGCTGGCGGTCGTACACCGCTCATTGCAGGAAACTGGAAGATGAATCTCGATCATCTGCAGTCGATTGCCTTTGTTCAAAAACTTGCGTGGAGCCTCAAGGATGCTCGCCACGACTTCGCTGATGCTGAAGTAGCGATTTTCCCCCCGTTTACTGATTTGCGGTCAGTACAGACCTTGATCTCGGCCGACAAACTGGAACTCGTATTCGGTGCCCAAGATCTCTCCGCCCACGATTCTGGGGCCTACACGGGCGAAATTTCGGGCGCTTTCCTCAAAGCGCTTGACTGCACCTACGTGATCATCGGTCACTCCGAGCGTCGCACGCTTCACAACGAAGACGATGCTGTTGTCGGCACCAAGGTTGCTGCAGCGCTTCGTCACGGTATTGTGCCGGTAATCTGCGTCGGCGAAACCGCCGAAGACCTCGAACTTCACGGCCCCAGTGCAGTGCCAGTGGCCCAGCTCAAAGCCGCACTCAGCGGAATCACCGGTGCCGTCGACATCGTCGTTGCCTACGAGCCCGTCTGGGCTATTGGCTCCGGACAGGCCGCAACACCGGAACAGGCAGAACAGGTTGCCGCTCAACTCCGTGCCGTGATCAAAGAACTGCTCGGTGACGATGTCGCTGGGGCCACACGCATCCTCTACGGCGGTTCCGTCAAGGCCTCCAACATCGCCGGTTTCATGCGTGAACCGAACGTCGACGGTGCGCTGGTCGGGGGAGCTTCCCTCGACATTGCCGAATTTTCCAGCATTTCCCGGTTCCAGAAGCACGTCGGAACCTAAGCCCCCGTTATCCCTCACGGGGCGGGAATTCAACCCGCCCCGCTGCATCCGATAGGTGCCCTGCGACCCGAGGGCGCAGTTATACTATTGGAGGCTGTTTGCCCGCTGTGAAAGGTTTGTCGTGGAAATTCTCCAAGTAATTCTGCAAGTTGTGCTCGGGATCACGAGTCTCCTGCTGACGATGCTCATTCTGCTGCACCGCGGTCGCGGTGGCGGTTTGTCCGACATGTTTGGCGGAGGAGTGACATCCAACCTGGGCGCCTCCGGTGTTGCGGAGCGCAACCTCAACCGCATCACCGTCATCCTCGGCGTTATTTGGATCAGTTCTATCATCTCGCTGGGCCTGATCACCAAGTTCACAGCCGGCGCCTGAGCCAGCAGAACACCAAACGCACAACACCAAACGCACGACGCTAGACGCTAGTCGCTCAGAAAAAAAGTAGGAGAACCAGATGGCTTCAGGTGGTAGCGCTATTCGTGGATCGCGAGTTGGAGCTGGCCCGATGGGCGAGCAAGACCGTGGTTACCACGCTGAGCGCATTCGGGTCAGCTACTGGGATGAGCTCGGCAATGAAACGGTTCGCAATTTTGCGGCCAATCTGCCAGAAGATGAAATCCCGGAGACCATCGACTCTCCTCAGAGTGGACTTCCTGCGGGGCGTGACAAGGACAACCCGCCCACGGTAACCAAACTTGAGCCCTACAAGACTCACTTGGCTTACGTCAAGGAACGCCGCACGGAAGAAGAAGCGGCTTCCTTGCTCGACGAGGCTCTGTTGGCACTGCGTGCCCGTCGTGGAAGCGTGCCCGCCAACTGATTCTTCCTGCTGCGCTAGTTCTCTTCTGACCTAGGTGACTTATGACCTAGTTGTCTTATGACCCAGTTGTCTTATGACCCAGTTGTCGACTGGCCTAGTTGTCTTCTGCGGTCCAGAAGATTTCTGTTGTGGTGAGGTTTTCGGGTACTTCGGCTGATGCTTCTGCGTCAACGAAGAAGACTGTTTCTTCCCGTCCTTTTACGCCGGCGGCGGGAACTTCACTCATGCTGGCACCGGCCAGGGTCAATCCGAGTGCGGCGGCTTTGTCGGCGCCGGCAAGCACAAGCCACACTCGTGCGGAGGATTTGATCGCCGGCAGGGTGAGGCTGAGCCGTTCTGGTGGCGGTTTGGGCGAATTGCGGACTGCGATTACCGTAGCCGTCGTTTCGAGGATTCCTGGCTGGCCCGGGAATAGTGACGCGATGTGGCCGTCGGGTCCCATCCCGAGGAAGGTGATGTCAAAGTGGGGGAGTGTTGCTCCGTCGGGGGCGGCTTCACGCAGTTCCTCGGCGTAGGCGAGTGCCGCGGCATCGAGAGCGAGTCCGTCATCCGAGCTCGCGAAGGGGTGAAAATTGGAGCCATCACAATCTAGGGTGTCGAGCAGCGCTGCGCGGGCTTGTGTTTCGTTGCGTTCAGCATCTCCGCGCGGCAACCAGCGTTCGTCGCCCCACCAGAATTCGACGGCCTGCCAGTCGACGGCATCCTTGTTGGGCAGTGTATTGACTGCCTCCAGAACGCCGGAGCCTAGGCTTCCGCCGGTGAGCACGACGTGGGCACGACCGTTCGTTTCGATGAGGGAGATGAGTTGCGAAACGAACGCGGCGGCAACCGAGTCGGCCAAGATCGCTTTGCTGGGGTGGACCACCACTCGTCTGTCGCGTGACACGGAATGCAACCTGATCTTTCTTCTAGCGGCCCGACGTCGCCGTGGCCGTGTGGGGGTTCACGATGGATTTGTGCAGCTGGCTGACACCGTGTTGGATGACGTCGCCGAATAGGTCGTCGGGGTCGAGCCTACGCAGTTCTTCGGCTAGACAGTCTCGCAGGCTTCTGCGAGGCAATGAGATATCGTGAGTGGGCTGGTTGGGCTGCATCAGGGATGCAACGTTGGCCAAGGTTCGTTCTAGGTGTACGGCACCGGACGGGCGGTGCAATACAACCCCTTGGATCCCACTTGAGCCGTGCGACTTGCCGGAGACTTCGAGGAGGACTTCGACTTTGAGTTGCAGCTGGAGCCAGGCTGCCAACAGGATTGTTGACGGCGAATCGGTCGCTCCGTGTACCTCAACCTTTGTCACCGGTTCGTACGGTGGTTGATCGAGCACCGCGGCGAGTTGTGCCCGCCAGAGGGTGAGCCGAGTCCAGGCGAAGTCTGTGTCACCGGGACGATAGGTGTCGATGAGGTTCTCGAGGGCTGCGAGCGGGTTGGAGGCGGATGCCGCATCGGTAATTCTTCTCGCCGCCATGCTTCCCAATGCCGATTGCGAGGCGACTTTTGGCGCGGTCGCTCCTGGCCACCAGACCACGACAGGCGCATCCGGCAGTAGAAGGCCAGTAACAAGCCCCTCCTGATCGGAGGCAACATCGCCGTAGGCACGCACAACGATGACCTCGCTCGCGCCCGCGTCACCGCCAACCCGGATTTGGGCGTCGAGGCGCGACTTTTCGGTCTTGCGTGATTCTTCGGTGCCGACGGAGGCGACGATGACCCGCATGGGGTGTTCCCGTGAAGCGTCGTTGGCGGCCTCAATGGCCTCTTCTTCTTCACCCAGTTGGGTGGAGATGACGAGGGTTAGGACACGTCCGAGGGCAACCGCGCCACCCTCTTCACGAATCTTGACGAGTGTTTTGGAGATTTTGCTGGTGGTGGTGTCTGGTAAGTCAACGATCATGGTCGTCTCCACGTTCGGCCGTCGCGGGCAAGGAGGTCATCGGCTGACTTGGGCCCCCAGGTTCCTGGGCGGTATTGTTCGGGTTGACCTTGGGTGGCCCAGAATTCCTCGATTGGATCGAGGATTTTCCAGCTGAGTTCGACTTCTTCGTGGCGGGGGAACAGCGGTGGGTCGCCGAGCAGAACGTCCAGGATGAGGCGTTCGTAGGCTTCGGGGCTGGCTTCGGTGAAGGCGTGACCATAGCCGAAGTCCATGGTCACATCGCGCACCTGCATGCTGGGGCCTGGAACTTTGGAGCCGAAACGAATGGTGACCCCTTCGTCGGGCTGAACCCGAATTACGAGAGCGTTTTGGCCGAGGGTACCGGTCTGGCTTTCTGCGAACAGGTATTGCGGGGCGCGCTTGAAGACCACCGCAATTTCGGTCACGCGTCGGCCGAGACGTTTTCCCGCCCTCAAGTAGAACGGCACTCCGGCCCAGCGTCTGGTGCCAATTTCGAGTTTGATGGCGGCAAACGTTTCCGTGGTGGACTCGGGATTCATCCCGTCTTCTTCAAGGAAACCGACTACCTTTTCGCCGCCCTGCCAACCACCGGAGTACTGTCCACGGGCTGTGGCCGTGCTCAGGTCTTTGGGCAGTCGGACGGCCGAAAGAACTTTTTCTTTTTCGGCACGAAGGTCGGTAGCGTCGAATGACACCGGTTCTTCCATCGCCGTGAGGGCGAGCAGTTGCAGAAGGTGGTTCTGGATGACGTCGCGGGCAGCACCGATACCGTCGTAGTAACCTGCACGACCCCCCACACCGATGTCTTCGGCCATGGTGATCTGAACGTGGTCAACGTAGTTGGAGTTCCAAATTGGTTCATACAACTGGTTGGCGAATCGCAACGCCAGAATGTTTTGCACTGTCTCTTTGCCGAGGTAGTGGTCAATGCGAAAGACGCTGTCGGGGGGAAAGACGGATTCGACGACGTTGTTGAGCTCGCGAGCGGTTGTGAGGTCGCTACCAAAGGGTTTCTCAATAACGACGCGACGCCACTGGCCCTCTTTTTGTTCGGCGAGACCGGAGTTGCGCAACTGTTCAGTCACCTGGGGGAACGATTTGGGTGGGATCGACAGGTAGAAGGCATGGTTGCCCATGGTTCCACGGTCACGATCCAGTTCTTCGATCGTCGCTTTCAGGCGTTCGAAGGACGCGTCGTCATCAAATTCGCCCTGAACAAAGCGAATGCCGCGCGCCAGCTGAGTCCACACGTTTTCGTTGAACGGGGTACGGGCATACTGTTTGACTGCTTCGTAGACTTCACGCTCGAAGTCTTCGTCTTCCCACTCCCGACGTGCGAATCCGACGAGAGCGAAGCCGGGCGGCAATAGGCCACGGTTCGCCAGATCGTAAACCGCTGGCATCAGTTTCTTTCGCGACAGGTCACCTGTCACCCCGAAAATGATGAGCCCACTGGGGCCGGCGATTCGGTTGAGTCGTCGGTCTGAGGCCAACCGCAGGGGGTTGAACTCGGGCGTGATATCCACGGGGGACATGCAGCTCCTTGGTGCTGTTATGAAGGTTTGGTTAGCCCGCTGCTGCGATTAGTGCAGCAATGTGGCGGGATGGTTCGGTGAGGGTCAGCGTGAGTACCGGTCGGCCTTGGTCGGCGAGAACACTCGCGTCACCGGCGGCTTGCGCGGCAATAAGCTGACCGAAGGTAAACGGGCGCTCTGGGATCGCCAAATCTTCACTCGGTGCAGTGATGATCTGGAGGAACACTCCGACGGCTGGCCCGCCCTTGTGGAACTGACCGGTCGAGTGCAGGAAGCGTGGGCCCCAGCCGAAGGTGACGGGACGCCCGGCGCGTTGTGAAATAACCTCGCGCAGGGTTTCCAGTTCGGAGTCGTCGACGCGGTCGGCGTAGGCCTGAATGGCAATGTAGCCATCGTCGTCAAGGTGCGAAACCAGACTCGAGATAGCGCTGGAAAGATCGGTGGCACTCGCCACGACATTCTCCGTTCCGCGAACCTCAATGCCGTCAACAACAAAGGCTGGTGCCACAGGGGCTGGACGCGTGTCGAGAAGTCCTCTCGTGGCGATCTTCGCCGATTCGACATCGGGCTGGTCGAAGGGGTTGATTCCCAAGAGGCGTCCGGCCACAACTGTCGCGTACTCCCAAGTGAGGAGCTGGGCACCGAGGCTACCGGTGATTTCAATTTCACCGTCGAGAACGCTCTTGGTGTCGTCGTAGTCGCCCACGAGTCGAACAATCTGAAGGTCGGGGAGCCCCAACTCCAGTTCCCGCGCCGTCGTGGGGAGCACGACGGGAAGAATTCCGCGACCATTCTTGCCGGTTGATTCGGCGATGAGCTGTTCGATCCAGTCACCAAAACCAACAATGTGGGTTCCGTCTGCGACAATTCCGAGCTTGTCTTTTAACGGCCGGGTGCCAGCGATGGCAGCGCCCAGAATAAGGCCGGGGTTCTCTGGCTCATCAACTGCCAGTGACAGGGACATCGCTTCGGCGTCACGCAGTAGTGCCTCGATGTCGACCCCGGCGAGTCCCGACGGCACTAGCCCGAACGCGGTGAGCGCCGAGTAGCGCCCACCGACGGTGGGGTCAGCGTTGAAGACGCGGTAACCGTCAGCGCGGGCCGCGACATCCAGCGGCGAATCGGGGTCTGTGACGATGACGATTCGTTCGAGAGGGTCAATTCCCGCGTCACGGAAAGCTTTCTCGTAGATGCGCTTCTGACTGTCCGTTTCGACCGTCCCCCCCGATTTGGACGAAACAATCACAGCGGTGGCCGAAATGCGATCGCCGATCGCTGCTCGCACCTGGTCAGGATCGGTGGAGTCGAGCACCGTGAGGGCAACACCGTGGGTGCGGGTGATGACCTCGGGTGCTAGCGACGAGCCGCCCATTCCGCACAACACGAAGTGGGTGACACCGCTTTCGCGGAGTTTGTCCCTCAGGGCAAGGATGTCCGGTACCAAGGGCAACGAGATTGCCACAGATTCCGTCCAGCCGAGCCGCTGAGCCGCTTCCGACTCAGCGTCAGGGCCCCACAGCGTTGCATCGAGTGCCGTGATGCGGCTAGCGACGAGATCGGTAACCAACTGGGGAACGATGCGGTCGACAGCTTCCGCTGCCGCGCCGCTCGCCACAATTTTTACACTCATTTTGCGGCCTCAAGGGCGGCAGAAACGGTATCGAGGAGTTCATTCCACGAAATGATGAACTTCTCCACGCCCTCCTTTTCGAGAAGTGCAGTGACGTCATCGTAGGAAATACCGAGAGCGTCGAGAGCGTCGAGCGTTGCGTTCGCCTCGGCGTACGAGCCGGTGATCGAGTCAGCAACAATGACACCGTGGTCGAAGGTCGCCTCGAGGGTCTTCTCCGGCATGGTGTTGACAACCTCGGGCGCAATGAGTTCGACGACGTAGGTGGTGTCGAGAACCGCGGGGTCCTTGACGCCGGTCGAGGCCCACAACGGACGCTGCTTATTGGCACCGGCAGCGATCAACGAGACGGCTCGCTCGGTGGAGAACGCCTGCTCGAATACCTCGTAGGCGAGCTGAGCGTTCGCAACGCCAGCCTTGCCCTTGAGGGCGATCGCCTCGGCGGTGCCGATCGCGTCGAGTCGCTTGTCGATTTCAGTGTCGACGCGCGACACGAAGAACGAGGCGACGGAGTGCAAGGTCGAGAGATCGATGCCAGCAGCCTTGGCTTTTTCGAGACCCGTGAGGTACGCGTTGATGACCTCGCGGTAGCGTTCCAAGCTGAAGATCAGGGTGACGTTGACGCTGATACCAGCGGCGATCGTCTCGGTGATGGCGCTCAAACCTTCGACGGTGGCCGGAATCTTGATCAGTGCGTTGACGCGATCAACCTTGGCCCACAATTCCTTAGCCTGGGTTGCCGTGCCGGCTGCGTCGTGCGCGAGCCCCGGCTCCACCTCGATCGACACGCGACCGTCAAAACCGGCGGTCGCATCGAAGATGGGGCGGAAGATGTCGCAGGCTGCGGCAACGTCATCCGTGGTGATCTCAAACACGGCGTCGCTGGCGCTGATGCCCGTGGCCGCGAGTTGAGCGACCTGCTCGTCGTAGGCGGCACCCTTGGCCAGTGCACCAGCAAAGATGGTCGGGTTCGTCGTTACGCCGACAACGTTGCGGGCGGCGATGAGTTTCTCAAGGCCCCCGGAGTTGATTCGTTCACGGGAAAGGTCATCGAGCCAAATGCTAACGCCAGCGGCCGAAAGGGCTGCGGTGGGAGTGGTGTTCGTCATAGTTTCTCTTCTTTCTTCGTGGCGGGCTAGAGGGCCGACAGGGAGTCTTTAGCCGCAGCCACAACGGCCTCGGTGGTGATTCCAAACTCGCGGAACAGCGTCTTGTAGTCGGCGGAAGCACCGAAGTGCTCGATCGAAACACTGCGACCGGCGTCGCCGACGTAACGATCCCAGGTGAGGCTGAGCCCAGCTTCGATCGAGACGCGGGCTTTGATGGCGGCAGGCAGGACAGATTCGCGGTATTCGGCGCTCTGCTCCTCGAACCACTCCAAGCTCGGCACCGAGACAACGCGAGCGTTGATTCCCTCGGCGGCAAGAACCGTGCGTGCTTCAACGGCGAGCTGAACTTCAGAACCGGTGGCAATGAAGATCACGTCGGGGGTGCCGTTCGGAGCTTCGGCGAGAACGTAGGCACCTTTGGCAACGTACTTCGCCGCGGCAAAAACCTCACCGGAGGCCTTGTCGTCGCCGCGAGCGTACACGGGGATGTTCTGGCGGGTCAGGGCGATTCCAGCGGGGCCGTTGCGGCGTTCGAGAATTGTCTTCCACGCCCAGGCCACCTCGTTGGCATCGCCGGGGCGCACGACATCCAGCCCCGGAATGGCGCGCAACGTGGCGAGCTGTTCGATCGGCTGGTGGGTCGGGCCGTCTTCGCCAAGAGCAACAGAGTCGTGGGTCCAGACGAAAATCGACGGCACCTTCATCAGGGCAGCTAGGCGAACCGCGGGGCGCATGTAGTCGCTGAAGATCAGGAACGTTCCGCCGTAAGCACGAGTGTTTCCGTGGAGAACAATTCCGTTGAGGATCGCGCCCATGGCGTGTTCGCGGATTCCGAAGTGCAGCAAACGGCCGTACTTGTTTCCGGTGAACTCGTGAGTTGAGTGCTCGGCGGGGATGAAGGAAGCCGCACCCTCGATGGTGGTGTTGTTTGATTCGGCGAGGTCGGCAGAGCCACCCCACAGCTCCGGGATGACCGGTCCAAGCGCGTTCAGAACCTTGCCAGAGGCGGCACGGGTGGAGACCTCGGTTCCGGCAGGGAACACCGGGAGAGCCTCTTCAACACCGTCGGGAAGCTCACCACTGAGAATGCGGTCGAGTAGCACCTTGCGGTCGGGGTTCGCTGCGGCCCACGCGTCGAATTGGGTGGTCCAGGCGGCACGAGCAACCTGTCCGCGCTCGACGGCCTTGCGGGTGTGAGCGATGACCTCGGGTGCAACCTCGAACGACTGTTCGGGGTCGAAGCCCAGAACGGTCTTCACAGCAGCGAGTTCTTCGGCGCCCAACGCAGAGCCGTGAATCTTGCCGGTGTTTTGCTTCTTGGGCGACGGCCAACCGATGATGGTGCGCAGGATGATCAGGGACGGCTTGGTCGTCTCAGCCTGGGCAGCTTCGATGGCGGCATTGAGCTCAACCAGGTCTTCGTGGTATTCGCCGGTTTTCTTCCAGTCGACAATCTGAACCTGCCAGTTGTAGGCGAGGTAGCGAGCTTTCACGTCTTCGGTGAAGGCGATGTTGGTGTCGTCTTCGATCGAGATCTGGTTGCTGTCGTAGATCGCAATCAGGTTTCCGAGCTGCTGGTGGCCCGCGAGGGAGGAAGCCTCGGCGGTGATGCCTTCCTGGAGGTCGCCATCGCCGGCGATGACGTAGACGAAGTGGTCGAACGGGCTGGCACCGTCGGCAGCCTCTGGGTCGAATAATCCGCGCTCGAAGCGGGAAGCGTAGGCGAAACCGACAGCGGAGGCGAGACCTTGACCGAGAGGTCCGGTGGTGATCTCCACACCAGCGGTGTGGCCAAATTCAGGGTGACCCGGGGTCTTAGAGCCCCACGTGCGCAGTGCTTTGAGGTCGTCGAGTTCGAGACCGTAACCGCCCAGGTACAACTGAACGTACTGGGTGAGTGAACTGTGGCCGACGGAGAGAATGAAGCGGTCACGCCCAAGCCAGTCGCTGTCACTGGGGTCGCGACGCATGACCTTCTGGAACAGGAGGTAAGCGGCGGGGGCCAAACTCATGGCGGTGCCGGGATGACCGTTGCCAACCTTCTCCACTGCATCTGCTGCGAGCAGACGTGCGGTGTCTACGGCCTTATTGTCAATGGAATCCCACTGTAGAGCTGCCATGTGGTGGATGACCTTTCAGTTCGAGCGCAACAACGACGCTAGTGTGACGCGTACGCGGAGAGAAGTTCGCTTGTCGTTGACGTCATCGGCATAGCCGATGAAATTCCAGAGCCTCAGTCGAGTTTTCTGGGTGGTGGTTTCAGCGGTGAGCAAGCACATACAAGTATAGAGATAGCGAGCGCCCACCCACGCTGTCGACGGTGCTGGCTCACAGGTGCGCAGACTTAGAATGAACGAGTCGGCACAGTGGTTGCTGGACAGCACAGCAGTCGTTAGAGGAGTTATGGACGTTGCCGTAGAGAACCGCCCCGTGAGCGGTCGAATCGGTTTCACTCGCAAGGCACGGGCGTATATCGCCCTTACTAAGCCTCGCGTGATCGAACTACTACTCATCACCACCGCACCGGTGATGATTCTTGCGCAGAATGGGATTCCCAACCTGTGGTTGGTTCTGGCGACGCTCGTTGGCGGCTCGCTCAGCGCGGGTTCGGCGAACGCGTTCAACTGCTATATCGATCGTGACATCGACCGAATCATGAAGCGGACGCAGGGGCGACCGCTGGTTACCGGTGAACTTTCCGACCGCGAAGCGATGGTTTTCGCTTGGGTTCTCGGGGCCGGCTCCGTGCTCTGGCTCGGATTACTTACCAACTGGCTCGCCGCCGCGTTGTCGCTGGCCGCCATCCTGTTCTACGTCTTCGTCTACACGCTGTTGCTCAAGCGACGCACCCCACAGAACATTGTCTGGGGCGGCATCGCCGGCTGCATGCCCGTGCTCATTGGTTGGGCCGCGGTCACCGGCTCGCTGACCTGGACTCCGGTCGTCCTTTTCGGAATTATTTTTCTCTGGACTCCGCCGCACTACTGGCCCCTGTCGATGAAATACCGCGACGATTACCAGTCGGCGAGCGTCCCCATGCTCGCTGTGGTGCGGGGCCGCGCCGCCGTCGGGCTGCAAGTCATTCTGTATGCGTGGGCAACATTCGCCTGCACCCTCCTGCTGATTCCGATCGGCTCAATGGGCATCCTGTACACGGTTGTCGCCATCGCTGGCGGTGGTTGGTTCATCTACGAATCTCACCGCCTGTACGGTCAGGCGATTCGCCACCAGACGGTGACCCCTATGCGCGTGTTCCACAGCTCGATCAGCTATCTGACGTTGCTGTTCCTCGCCGTGGGCATCGACCCGCTGCTTCCCTTCTAGCTGGCGCTGCTGCCGTTCTAGCTGGCGCTGCTGCCGATCTAGGGCGGTGTGAGCGCGGGTCTAGTCCCGAAGTTGTGCCGTCCCGCGCAGCGCCAACACGGTGGCAGTCATCGCGGCCGCTAAGAGCGCGGCGAGCACCATGTGGATTCCCACGAGCAGTTCGGGGAGCCCCAGCCGGGACTGAGTAATACCGACGATCATCTGCGCGACCTCGACTGCGAGCAAGACCAGCGGCCAGGTGCGCGACACCCGCCCTGATGCGGCGGCAAAAACCAACACGAGGGNGAGGGCGAGCGCGAAGTACGCGGGCCAGCTGTGGACGTGCTGGAGGAAGTCGGAGTCCAAGCCATTTCGTGGTGCTGGCTTGAGGGGGTTGGAGTTGTCCCCGGCGTGCGGACCGGAGCCGGTGGTCAAGATCCCCAAGGTCACCGTGACGGTGACGGAAACCGCGGTCGCGATTGCGACGACTCGATACCACGGTGTCGCGACAAAATCGGCGGCGCGGGCTCCCCGATACACACGCCAGATGAGAATTGTGGTCAGCACCACCAGCACCATCGACACGGCAAAATGGGCACCAACAACATAGGGGTTGAGTCCGGTCAGTACCGTGATGCCACCGAGGACAGCCTGGAACGGGATGCTCAGCCCCTGAAGCAGGGTCAGCCAGAAAAGATCTTTGCGTGCTCTGCGGAAGCGAACAACAAACGCGAAAGCGAGAATCGTGATGACCGCGAGCACGAAGGTCAGCATCCGGTTGGTGAATTCGATAACTCCGTGGATGCCCATCTCGGGCGTGTTGGTGAACGATCCGTCGGTGCAGCGCGGCCAGGTCGGGCAACCGAGCCCCGAGGCTGTGAGCCGTACAGCGCCCCCGGTGGCGATGAGCAGCACCTGTGCTGCGAACGACACCCAGGCGATCACTCGGACACGACGATCGACGTCGGCGGGCAGCCACGCGTAGATTCGCTTCGCAGCAGTGGTCACGAAAACGCTGATGGTTTTCGTAACGGTGTTCGCTGCTTTTGTAACGTCATTCACAGCAGTTCCTCCTGTTATTGCTGGACCTGCCCTGTAGAATTGTTTCGTTCAGGATTGCAGCCCGTATCGGGTAAGTCGAGGGAGACAGCGAGGGATAACCTCGTGTTCTGGATCAGTTTATGCACGCTGAGTACGCGAAAGATTCGCGCTAGCTGTGGACGACTGTCGCGCAACCCCGTTCCCTGGGAATGCGAAGGCATTCAGGCAGGTTGTCTGAGCTAGTGGAAGATCTGAGCTAATGAAAGAGGTAATCATGTCTGACGTTCTAATCGATCGCCCTGAACTGAACAGTCTTGGACAGTACGAGTTCGGCTGGTCCGACTCCGATGCTGCTGGTGCGTCTGCTCGTCGCGGCATCAATGAGGAGGTTGTTACTGACATCTCCAACCTCAAAAACGAACCCGAATCGATGCTCAAACTGCGACTCAAGGGCCTCAAACTTTTTGGCATGAAACCGATGCCGACGTGGGGTGCCGACCTGTCTGGCATTGACTTCGACAACATTAAATACTTTGTGCGGTCCACCGAGAAGCAGGCGCAAACTTGGGAAGATCTCCCGGATGACATCAAGGACACCTACGAGAAATTGGGCATTCCTGAGGCCGAGCGCAAGCGCCTCGTGTCTGGGGTCGCTGCTCAGTACGAGTCTGAGGTTGTCTACCACACCATCAACGCTGAGCTTGAAGCTCAGGGTGTGATCTTCATGGACACTGACACCGCTCTTCGCGAGCACCCCGAGTTCTTTGACGAATACTTTGGCACGGTCATCCCCGCGGGGGACAACAAGTTTGCGGCACTGAACACTGCCGTCTGGTCTGGTGGCTCGTTCGTTTACGTGCCCAAGGGCGTCCACGTTGAGATCCCGTTGCAGGCCTATTTCCGCATCAACACGGAGAACATGGGCCAGTTTGAGCGCACGCTGATCATCGCCGATGAGGGCTCTTACGTTCACTACATCGAGGGTTGCACCGCTCCGATTTACAAGAGCGACTCGCTCCACTCCGCCGTGGTGGAGATCATTGTCAAGAAGAACGCTCGCGTTCGCTACACGACCATCCAGAACTGGTCGAACAACGTCTACAACTTGGTCACCAAGCGCGCGATCGCCCACGAGGGTGCAACCATGGAGTGGATCGATGGAAACATCGGCTCCAAGGTCACCATGAAGTACCCGTCGATCTACCTCGTCGGCGAGCACGCCAAGGGCGAGACGCTTTCGGTGGCTTTTGCTGGCCCTGGCCAGCACCAAGACGCTGGCGCCAAGATGATTCACATGGCGCCGTACACGACGTCGTCGATCGTCTCAAAGTCGATCGCGCGTGGCGGTGGCCGTTCTGGTTACCGCGGTGAGGTTCGAGTGGATGAGAAAGCTCATCACTCGGCGAACACCGTGCGCTGCGACGCTCTCTTGGTCGACACGATTTCACGCTCAGACACCTATCCGTCGATCGACATTCGCGTCGATGATGTGCAGCTCGGCCACGAGGCGACCGTCTCGCGTGTGAGCGCGGAGCAACTCTTCTACCTGCAGTCGCGGGGGATGGCCGAAGATGAAGCAATGGCGATGATCGTGCGTGGCTTCATCGAGCCGATCGCTCGTGAGCTCCCCATGGAGTACGCCCTCGAACTCAACAAGCTCATTGAGATGAGCATGGAAGGATCCGTCGGCTAAATGTCCGTCGCCACACAATCCACACAGCCACCAGTTCCACCCGCAACCGTGCCGGAGCAGAACTCTGCCCCGCACGGTGCCAAAGCGCACAGCGATGGCGGGTGGGGTTTGGTCCCTGTTCAAACGCGCTCACTGCGCTTCACCTCCAACGACCCCGCTGAGCACCCGCCAGTTGTCGGCACGGAAGTCGAGTGGAAGCTTTCCCCCGTTGCACAATTTCGCGACCTGATTGACGGTGCTCTCGATGGCAGCATCTACGAGTACATCGCAATTGAAACCGCGGGCATCAGCACCGAGTGGGTTGATCGCGATAGCGCCTTGATCGGGAGTGCCGGCGCCGCTGAGGAGAAGTCGTCAGCGAACGCTTGGCACAGCTTCGAACAAGCGTTGGCGATCACCATCACGGGCGAAGACCACTCGGAGATCACGATCGATCGTTCCGGCCTCGGCAATCAGCCTCGGGCAGCGCACACGATTATCACCGCGGAGAAGCACAGCCGCGGTCTCGTGGTTGTGCAGAGTTCGGGAAGTGCTCGCCTGAGCGAGAACGTCGAAATTGTGGTCAAGGACGGCGCGTCGTTGACCGTCGTGTCCGTGCAGGAGTGGGCTGACGACGCAGTGCACTTGGCAAGTCATTTTGCTCAGGTTGGGCGTGATGCGACACTGCGTCACATCGTTATCTCCCTGACCGGCAAGGTCGTGCGGGTGAACCCCTCCGTGCATCTTTCCGGTGAGGGCGCGGATGCTGAGCTCTACGGTCTCTATTTTGCTGACGCTGGCCAACATCTCGAACAACGGGTCTACCTGCACCACCAAGCTCCCAAGACCAAGGGTCGCGTCAACTACAAGGGTGCCCTTCAGGGTGCTGACGCACACACCGTGTGGGTCGGCGACGTGCTTATCGGCCGAGGTGCTTCCGGCACCGACAGCTATGAGCAGAACCGCAACCTTGTTTTGAGCGAAGGAACACGCTCCGATTCAATTCCGAACCTCGAAATAGAGACGGGTGACATCCTGGGTGCTGGCCACGCCAGCGCCACCGGTCGTTTCGACGACGAGCAGCTGTTCTACCTTCAGGCGCGCGGAATCTCTGAAGAAGAAGCTCGACGTCTCGTCGTGATTGGTTTTCTCTCCGAGATCGTGCAGAAGATTGGAGTGCCAGAACTCGAGGCACGACTCCACTCGGCCGTTGAGCGCGAACTGACCGTGGGGGCGCTCTAATGGCGGCCGAAACCAAGGNGTGCTCGGTCGCCGAGTTGTCACCGAGCGAAGCGCGCAAAGTTATCGTCGATGGCAAGCCCATCGCTGTCGTCATTGACTCTGCTGGTGTGGTTCACGCTCTGGGGGACACCTGCACCCACGGTGACATCTCCCTCTCCGAGGGTTTTGTTGAAGATGACACCCTCGAATGCTGGGCACACGGCTCCAAATTTGAGCTGAACACCGGAAAGCCTTTGACCTTGCCGGCCTACCAGCCGGTTCCCGTATACCCCGTGACCATCAGGGATGGCGACGTATACGTTGACCCGAATCCCATCGACATCAGCGACATCGTCGCAAGCTAGGAAGAGCACCATGTCAATTCTTGAAGTAAGCGACCTCCGCGTGAGCGTCGAAACGGAGCAGGGCACCAAAGAGATCCTCAAGGGGGTCAACCTCACCGTAAATGAGGGGGAGATCCACGCCATCATGGGCCCCAACGGTTCGGGTAAGTCCACCCTGGCCTACACAATTGCTGGCCACCCGAAGTACCACGTTGAAAGTGGTTCGGTAAAGCTTGACGGTGTGGAGATGCTTGAGCTGAGCGTCGACGCTCGCGCTCGCGCCGGCCTCTTTCTTGCCATGCAGTACCCAGTTGAGATCCCCGGCGTTACGGTTTCCAACTTCCTGCGCACCGCCAAGACCGCGATCGAGGGCGAAGCACCCGCGCTGCGCCCGTGGATCAAAGAGGTGCGCGCTTCCATGGAAGCACTGCGCATGGACAAGGCCTTCGCTGAGCGAAACGTGAACGAGGGCTTCTCGGGCGGCGAAAAGAAACGTCACGAGATTCTGCAGCTCGAACTGTTGAAGCCAAAGTTTGCCATTCTTGATGAAACCGACTCTGGGCTCGACGTTGACGCGCTCAAGATTGTCTCAGAGGGCGTGAATCGCGCGAAAGAAGCAACCGGTATGGGACTGCTACTCATCACGCACTACACTCGCATCCTTCGCTACATCAAGCCTGACTTCGTTCACGTTTTTGTTGACGGTCGCGTCGCTGAAGAGGGCGGTCCTGAGCTGGCCGATCGCTTGGAAGACGAAGGTTATGATCGCTATCTCACCAGTTCGGACGTAGCGTAGAGCCATGGCTGTTGCACTTGCACCCGCGCTGTTCGACAAGGTCGAAGAGGCGCTCAAAGATGTCATGGATCCCGAGTTGGGGGTCAACATTGTCGACCTCGGCCTTATCTACGACTTGACTTGGGACGACGAAAACAACGCCCTCATCATCAGCATGACGCTAACGTCCGCCGGTTGCCCGCTCACGGATGTTCTGGAAGAGCAGACAGCACAGTGCCTCGATGGCGTTGTCGATGCCTTCCGCATCAACTGGGTCTGGATGCCGCCGTGGGGCCCAGAAAAAATCACCGACGACGGGCGCGAAATGATGAGCGCTCTAGGATTCGCCATGTAGTTTGCCCCCGTTGAGAGTTTGTGAGCTTATCGGACGCGTAGAATGATGAGCTGACGAGGTCTTTTCTTGTCAGTTTTCGTTGCTTCGACGCAACAAACCCTCTCGTGTTGCCGTGCCGCAACTCAACCATTGGATTCTGCCTGTGCTCTCCGTTCACGATCTTGAATTACGCGTCGGAGCACGCGTCCTCATGTCAGACGTCAACTTTCGGGTTGATCGGGGAGACAAGATTGGGCTGGTCGGTCGCAACGGGGCGGGTAAAACAACTCTGACCAAGACTTTGGCTGGCGAGCTTCAGCCCTCCGGCGGCAGCATCGAACGCTCGGGAGAAATCGGTTACCTTCCGCAGGACCCCCGTTCCGGCAATCCGGAAGACCTGGCACGAACCCGCATCCTCGATGCTCGTGGCCTTGGCCAGATCGTGCTGGGAATGCACAAGGCGCAGTTAGAGATGGGCAGTTCGGATTCCGCCGTCAGCGCCGCAGCCATGGAACGGTACGGCAAGCTCGATGACCGTTTTTTGGCGCTCGGAGGTTATGCCGCTGAGGCTGAGGCCGCATCGATTGCGAGCAACCTGAGCCTGCCTGATCGTATCCTCGACCAGGCACTCTCAACGCTCTCTGGTGGCCAACGTCGCCGTATCGAGTTGGCCCGTATCTTGTTCTCGGGCGCCGACACCATGCTGCTCGACGAACCGACAAACCACTTGGATGCCGACTCGGTTGTTTGGCTTCGTGAGTACTTGAAGAGCTTCCAGGGTGGTTTGATCGTGATCAGCCACGACATCGATATCGTCGAAGAGACCGTCAACAAGGTTTTCTATCTCGATGCCAACCGCCAGGTCATTGACATCTACAACATGGGGTGGAAGAACTACCTCAAACAGCGTGAAGCCGACCAGGAGCGTCGCAAGAAGGAACGCGCGAACGCTGAGAAGAAGGCATCCGTTCTGCAGAACCAGGCGGCCAAGTTTGGCGCCAAAGCGAGTAAAGCAGCCTCAGCCCACCAGATGGTCGCTCGCGCCGAGAAACTGTTGGCGGGGCTCGACGATGTGCGTGTCGCCGACCGCGTCGCCAAGCTTCGTTTTCCCGAACCGTCTCCGTGTGGCAAGACCCCGCTCATGGCCAGCAATCTCAGCAAGAGTTATGGTTCGCTCGAAATCTTCACTGCCGTCGATCTTGCCATCGACCGTGGCTCAAAAGTTGTGGTTCTCGGCTTCAACGGTGCGGGCAAGACCACTCTGCTCCGGATGCTCGCAGGTGTCGACAAACCAGACACCGGCCAGATCGAACCAGGCCACGGTTTGCGTATCGGCTACTACGCCCAAGAGCACGAAACCATTGACGTCAAGCGGACAGTTCTCCAGAACATGATCTCGTCATCGCCTAACATCAATGAGATGGAAGCTCGACGAGTGTTGGGTTCCTTCTTGTTCACCGGTGATGATGGGCACAAGATTGCCGGAGTCCTCTCCGGTGGGGAGAAAACCCGACTGGCACTGGCGATGATTGTGGTTTCTGGGGCCAACGTCTTGCTGCTTGACGAACCCACGAACAACCTCGACCCTGCGAGCCGTGAAGAGATTCTGGATGCCCTCGCCAACTATGCGGGTGCTGTCGTTTTGGTCAGCCACGACGAGGGAGCCGTCGAGGCTCTCAATCCCGAACGGGTGCTCATCCTGCCGGACGGTGTTGAGGACCACTGGAACCCCGAGTACCTCGACCTGATTTCGCTCGCCTAGCCTCGACCTGCTCGCACTAACGCTTTCTAGCGTTCGGCGTCGACGATCGCGTCTTCAATTTCGCTGTCGGTCCGTGGGCGGAGAGACACCTTTTTCTCGCGGCGCTTGGCACGCGCCTGCTCGTCGGGGTCATCGATGTTGACCAAGCGATATTCCTGCCGAACGGCGTAGGCAAAGCCAAGAAAACCGAAGATCGCGAAGACGTACCACTGCAGCGCGTACGACAGGTGTGGGCCCTCATCACGCGCGGGTTTCTCTGCCGGCAACGGCCGCACCGCGACCGAGGGNGTTTCTGAAACGAGGAGACCGTAAGCACCGGTGAAAATCGGTTGGCTCATTTTTCCGGCGATGAGGGGCAACTCGATGGTTGCGACTTGGCCCGCGGGGGCCGAACGACCGGGGAGGGACGGTTCGCTCGCCTTCAACCGAGCCTCGACCGTGACGACACCCTTCGGCGCTTCGGGGACGAAGTCGGGGGCATCCTGTGCGTTGCCCGGATTCACCCAACCACGGTCGACGATGAAGACCGTTCCATCCTCACGAAGCAGGGGAACCAGAACCTCGAAACCGGGGGTTCCGCTGTAGGGGCGGTTTCGCACCAAGATTGTCTCGTCAGACAAATAGGTTCCAGTGACCAGCACGGGAATCCATTTCTGGCTCACGTCAAAAGCGCTCAAACTACCAAGAACATCATCGATCGGCACGGGGGCGCTCGAATAGTTGTTGTCGATGCGGTCGATCTCAAGCCACGCTTCAGCACGCCGGTTAAGCTGCCAGGCGCCGAGGAGCGAGCAGACGATCGCAAAGAGCACGGCCAGCGCGAAATACCCCGCCCACCGCCTGGAAAAAGCAAAAGCCCAGCCACTCACGAGTCACCACTCACGAGTCACCACTCCGGCCCGCAGACTGGGTGAGTTGATCGGCATCCACCTCAACATCGTACGGGGTGGTAACGGTGGGAAAACCACGTTGCGCCAAATAATCGTGCAAGTAGCTCGAGTGTTCGGGGCAGGCGAGCCACACTTTTACGCGGTCATTGCCGTGAATCTTTGGATTCCGCCACGACACGCGATACTCGGCATCGCCGCGACAACCAGCGCGCGAACACTGTTCAATCGGAGACTCGGAGAAGCCTGCGATCAACGCTTGTCGTCTTCGGTGCTGTCAATTGTCCAGATGGTCGCTGGTGCGATCGGCTCTTCAATTTCACGGGCACCGGGGCGAACCACAACGGTGCCAGCTTTCGGCGCAACGTTGTTCGCAAGAACGACAGCAATGTAGGGCAAGAGAACAGCGGCGAGCCCGGTCACGAGCAACCACCATCCCTGAGCGAAGAAACACAATATGACGCAAATAAGCCGAATTGTCATGGCGACGGAGTACTGAATTGTTCTGCGACGCCTGTCATCTTCTGGAGATTCGGCGAGTGAGGTAATCGTCTGTTGACTGTTCATAACCCTGACCGTTGAAGGCGGTCCAGCTGAGGAACCGCATACTCTATCTTAAGACTTTCCGCCTGAGCGTATGCTGTTGCCCATGACTACGAAAAGGACTGTTCTCGTCACTGGAGGCAACCGCGGCATCGGTCGAGCAATCGCCGAAGAGTTCGTCTCTGGTGGGCATCGCGTCGCGGTTACCGCTCGCTCGGGCGAGGGACCAGAAGGCACTCTGACGGTGCGAGCCGATGTGACGGATGCTGCGAGCTTGGACGCTGCGTTCACCGAGGTTGAAGCGACCCTGGGCCCCATCGAGGTCGTTGTCGCAAACGCGGGAATCACCAAAGATATGCTCCTGATGCGCATGACTGAAGACGATTTCACCTCGGTGATCGACACCAATCTTTCTGGCGCTTTTCGCGTTGTGAAGCGCGCTTCCAAGGGCATGATCAAGGCACGTTTCGGTCGCATCATCTTGGTGTCCAGTGTCGTGGGCCTTCTCGGTTCGGCCGGGCAGGTTAACTACTCCGCGTCGAAGAGTGGGCTAGTGGGGCTCGCGCGTTCTGTGACGCGGGAGCTTGGTTCTCGCGGAATCACGGCGAACGTTGTTGCCCCCGGTTTCATCGAAACCGACATGACAGCGGAGCTGTCAGAGTCTCAGCAAGCTGAGTATCTGAAGTCGATCCCGGCCGGCCGCTACGCAACACCGGAGGAGGTCGCGCGGGTTATCGTGTGGCTGGCCAGCGATGATGCAGCCTATATTTCGGGGGCAGTTATTCCTGTCGACGGTGGCCTCGGGATGGGGCACTAACCTCGAGGACGCGATGCCCACGGCGAGCAGGCACCGGGTAGCAGGCACCGGGTAGCAGGCACCGGCCAGCGGTCAGCCGCGCAGCCCTAACAGCGGTAGCAGCTGGCTGAGATCTCGAGTGTCCATGAGGATGTCGGCGCGACCGCGCACCGGCGCTTTGGCGTCAAAACCGACCGAGAGCCCGGCGATTGCCATCATCTCGAGATCGTTGGCACCGTCGCCGACGGCGATCACCCGCTGGAGTTCGACTCCCGCCTGGTGGGCCCACTCACGCACGGCATCCGCTTTCGCAGTGGCATCGATGATTGGCCCCGTCACGCGACCGGTGAGGTGCCCCGCTGACACGTCGAGGCGATTTGCCCGCGCAAAGTCGAGACCGAGCTCTGCGGCTATCGGATCGAGGAGTTCGTGGAAACCTCCCGAGACGACACCGACGACACCACCGGCGGCGTGAACACCGGCGATCATTGTTCGGACTCCGCGGGTGACCTCGATCTGGGCGGCCACGTCAGCGAAAACAGTAACGTTCAGTCCCTCGAGGGTGGCGACCCGCTCACGGAGGCTCTCGGCGAAATCGAGCTCGCCGTTCATCGCCCGAGTGGTGATCTCTTCGACCACCGATCGAGAACCAGCAACCTCGGCGAGTAGCTCAATCACCTCGTTCTCGATCAGCGTCGAATCAACATCGAGCACCACCAAAAAACGTGCCACAGTTGTGCACCCTTCACCAATAAGCGAGTAAGCCGTTATGGTGCTACGTGAACACCCTTGCCAACAATTGTGATGCCAGACTCGGTCACCGTGAGGCCCCGAGCGCGGTCAGCGTCCGGATCAACACCGACGTGGGCGCCGGCCGAGACGACGACATCTTTGTCCAGAATAGCCCGCTGAACGATCGCGTTCGGTTCGATGCGAGCGCGTTCAAAAACGACGCAGTCGACCACTTTCGCTCCCGAGCCCACCGACGTCCATGGTCCAAGAACACTGCGCTCAATGTGGGCGCCGGAAATCACCGAACCAAGCGAAACGATGGAGTCGATGGTGGTGCCCTGAGCGCCTTTAGCGTCCCGCACGAATTTTGCGGGCGGGGAATTGAGTTGCCGACTGAAAATTGGCCATTCACGGTTGTACAGGTTGAAGATCGGCAACGCCGAAATAAGATCTTGGTGAGCTTCGAAGAATGAATCAATGCTCCCGACATCTCTCCAGTAGAAACGGTCACGATCGGTTGAGCCCGGAACCACGTTGTTATTGAGGTCGTAGACGCCAGCTGCACCGCGCGAGACGAAGTCGGGCACGATATCGCCACCCATGTCGTGATTGGAGTCGGAGCGTTCACCGTCGCGAATGACGGCATCCATCAGAATGTCAGCGTTGAAAACGTAGTTTCCCATGGAGGCAAGCACTTCGCCGGGGGAGTCGGCAAGCCCAACAGCGTTTTGTGGCTTCTCGTGGAACGCCGCAATCTTGGTCGGATCGTCTTTGTCGAGTTCGATGACGCCAAACTGGTCTGCAAGCCCGATGGGTTGCCGGATGGCGGCAACCGTCAGCCCGCGCCCCGAGGCGATGTGAGCCTCGACCATTTGGCTGAAGTCCATCCGGTACACGTGGTCAGCACCCACCACCACCACGATGTCTGGCTTCTCGTCGCGCAACAGGTTGAGACTCTGCAAGATCGCGTCCGCCGACCCGCTGAACCAGCGTTTTCCGAGACGTTGTTGGGCCGGAACCGATGCGACATAGGCATCAAGGAGCCCGGACAGGCGCCAGGTCTGCGATACGTGGCGATCGAGACTGTGGGACTTGTATTGGGTGAGCACGACGATTTGGCGAAGGCCGGAGTTGATGAGGTTGCTGAGAGCGAAATCGATCAGGCGGTAGCCGCCACCGAAGGGCACCGCAGGTTTGGCCCGATCAGCGGTCAACGGCATCAGGCGTTTTCCTTCGCCACCAGCGAGAACGATTCCAAAAACTTTTTTCGTCGACATGGCCCAAGCGTATTGGAGCGACGGTCGCTGTACTAGCCTCATTCCTATGCGAGTCGACCTAATTACGCGCGAATATCCACCAGAGGTTTACGGCGGAGCCGGAGTCCACGTGTCGGAGCTCGTGCGTGCGCTCCGCGGAGATCTTGACGTTCGAGTGCGTTGTTTTGGGGCCCCGCGCGACGAGGAGGGNGTGTACGCCTATCAACCTCCCGCCGAGCTTGCAGACGCTAATCCGTCAATCGCAACCCTCGGTATCGACCTGCAGATCGCGCAGGATGTTGCGGGCGCCGACATCGTGCACTCCCACACCTGGTACGCGAACGCCGGGGGGCACCTCGGTTCGCTGCTCCACGGCATCCCTCACGTAATCACCGCGCACAGCTTGGAACCGCTCCGCCCCTGGAAAGCTGAACAGCTGGGCGGCGGTTACCGCGTCTCGAGTTGGATGGAGCGCACCTCTTTTGCCGGGGCAGCCGCGATCATCGCCGTCAGTGATGGCATGCGCAAAGATATTCTGCGGTCGTATCCCTTCCTCGATGAATCGAAGGTTCACGTCGTTCACAACGGCATCGACTTGGAGCGGTGGAAAGCGGTCGACGACGCTGAGCTTGTTCGTGAACTTGGAATTGATGCCAGCCGACCAGCGGTAGTTTTTGTCGGTCGAATCACGAGGCAAAAGGGACTCCCGTATCTGCTGCGGGCGGCAGCCCTTCTGCCACCAGAGGTGCAGCTTGTGTTGTGCGCTGGGGCACCAGACACTCCCGAGATCTTGGCGGAAGTCCGCGCCGGCGTCGAAGCGCTTCAACAAGAACGCACTGGCGTTATTTGGATCGATCGCCTCCTTAGCCAGCACGAGCTTTCGGCAGTCTTGACGGCAGCGACAACGTTCGTCTGTCCGTCCGTCTACGAGCCCCTCGGTATCGTCAATCTCGAAGCAATGGCCTGCGGTGCACCCGTTGTCGGCACTCGCACTGGTGGCATCCCCGAAGTGGTAAACGACGGGGTGACCGGGCGGCTCGTCCCCATTGATCAAGCGGACGACGGTACAGGAACGCCGATCGATCCCGAACGTTTCGTTCACGACCTAGCCAACACGCTTATCGAGGTTGTTTCTGACCCGGAGAATGCTGCACGGATGGGTGAAGCTGGGCGACAACGTGCCGAAGCGGAATTCGGCTGGGACGCCATAGCGGCGCGGACACGAGAGATTTACAACTCGTTGATCTGATCGCGTGTCGCTGACCCCTCTAAACTGGAGTCATCATGGCACGCGTTCTAGAACTCACCGACGTTTCCGTTGTGCGCAACGGCACCGCAATCCTCGACTCCGTCAGCTGGGCGGTCGAAAGCGACGAACGGTGGGTCGTGCTGGGACCAAACGGTGCCGGCAAGACGACCCTTCTTCAGATCGCGTCGGCATCGATGCATCCCAGTTCAGGTTCAGCGCGGGTTCTCGACGACACGCTCGGGAAGGTGGATGTCTTCGACCTGCGTCCGCGAATCGGTTTCGCCTCCACTGCTCTCGCCCGGAGAGTGCCCGCCGACGAAACTGTTCTCAACGTGGTGCTCACCGCCGCCTACTCTGTGACCGGACGCTGGAACGAAGAATACGACGATCTGGATGTTCGGCGCGCCAAGAGAGTGTTGGCCGAGTGGAAGCTCGCAGGCCTTGAAGAGCGCCGTTTCGGTAGCCTGAGCGATGGGGAACAGAAGCGAGTGCAGATCGCTCGCTCCGTGATGACTGACCCCGAACTTCTCCTTCTCGACGAACCGGCAGCAAGCCTAGATCTCGGTGCCAGAGAAGAACTGCTCAGCCTGCTCGGTGGCTATGCCAGCGCTCCGGCTGCACCAGCGATCGTCATGGTCACCCACCACGTCGAAGAGATTCCGCCAGCCTTTACCCACGCGATGCTGATGGCTAAGGGGCGGATCACCTCCTCTGGACGCATCGCCGATGTCATCACGGCAGCGAACCTGTCACTGGCCTTCGGAGTCGATCTGGAACTCACGACACACTCGGGTCGCTTCGCGGCTCGCGCACGCTAACACTCGCGCACGCTAACACTCGCGCACGCTAACACTCTGATAAGCTTGTGTGTCGGTCACGGTGCTAATTAGCCAGGGGCCACTGAGACTTACTGCAATAAACAACCCCACAACTCCGAGGAAAAGCCATGAAGACCGATATTCACCCAGACTACGCAGCAGTAGTATTCCGCGACCTCGCGTCAGGTGCAACGTTCCTCACGCGCTCGACCGTTACCAGCGAGAAGACCATTGACCTCGACGGCGTGACCTACCCGGTCATCGACGTTGAAATCTCCTCCGAATCCCACCCGTTCTACACGGGCAAGCAGCGCATCATGGACTCTGCAGGCCGCGTCGAGAAGTTCAACTCCCGCTACAAGGGTTTCGGCCAGTAGGTCGTTCCTCACAAACGTAAATAAGAGGCGGGGAGCAATGCTCCCCGCCTCTTTTTTGCGTTGTATTCTTTTGTTGTCTGCTGCCCGTTTGTTGTCTGCTGCCCGTTTGTTGTCTACTGCCTAGCGTTCCGGCCACAGCGTTGAGGTAGTGAAGCTGGGGTTGGTGCGTCGCATGTACTCCTGGAAGCTTGCAGACTGTTCTGCCGACCACGCGGTTTGTTTGTCGTGCAGTTCGTCGAGTTCGATGGCGAGCTGAGCCGGATACTTGGCCACAAGCGCTTGCGCAACACGCCCGGCTGCAATGGCATCCGCTGCGGCATCGTGGGCGGCTGTAAGCGCCACACCGTAGTGTTCCGCTGCCGCGGTGAGGGTGCGCTTGCCTTTACGGTAACGGTCGACAAACTTATCGATGACCAAGGGGTCGATGATCGGCCGGGGAGCATCAAGGGGCGCTACTCCGTGGCGGAGCGCCTCACGATTGAGCAGGGTCAGGTCGTAGGGTGCGTTGTAGATGGCGACGGGGATACCTCGCCCGAGGAGTTCGCGGAGCGCCTCAACGACCTCGGCCACCACAGCTGCTGCCGGGCGCCCGTTGGTCTGGGCGAACTCCGTTGTGATGCCGTGAACGGCGCTAGCACCCTCGGGTATTTCGACACCGGGGTCGGCGAGCCAAGAGTGGGTCTCTAGCGGCTCTCCGGCAGCGTTGATTACACCGACGTGGGCGGTGACGATTCGACAGGTTTCGACGTCAACGCCAGTGGTCTCGAGGTCAAATACTCCGAGGTTTTCGTGCCAAGAATTGGTCATGTCGCCACTCTAGACGCGGCCACCGGCAAAGTGCGCTTCGCCGACGTGGAGCCAATAGAAATTTTGCGAACCAAGCGTGAGGGTGAGGGTTCCATCATCGGCCACCGTCGGAAACTGGCTACCCGCAAACAGGTCGTACAGCGCCTCGCCGGCGTAGTCGTCGGCCTGGATGGTGACCGAGACGGGGTTGTGCGCGAAACTGAAGACGCACAGCACCCGTTCGGGGCGATCACCAAACTGGGTTCCTGACCCGTCATACTCGCGCACGAACGCGAGCACGGATTCGTGGTTGGTGGGGAGTACCCGCAATGAACCGAGTCCAAAGGTGGGGTGACCTTTTCGCACGTGAATGACGTTGCGAATCCAGTGCAACAGTGACCGCGACTGTGCGAGCTGTGACTCGACATTGATGTGCTGATAGTTGTAGACAAGCGATTGCACCACGGGCAAATATAGTTTTCCAGGATCGGCGGCAGAGAAACCGGCATTGCGGTCGGGGGTCCACTGCATGGGAGTGCGGGAACTATCACGATCCGGTAGCCAGATGTTGTCCCCCATGCCGATCTCGTCGCCGTAGTACAGGAACGGGCTACCTTGCAGAGAGAACAGTAGGGCGTGCGCGAGCTCGAGCTCGGCACGCGAATTGTCGAGCAGGGGAGCGAGGCGGCGACGGATGCCGATGTTTGCGCGCATCCGCGGGTCGTAGGCGTACCAGCCGTACATCGCTTGTCGGTACTCCTCGTTAACCATCTCGAGGGTGAGTTCGTCATGATTTCGCAGGAAGACACCCCAGCCCGCGCCCTCCGGAATCGCAGTGTGCTCCGAGAGCACCCGAACGAGTTCACCGGCCTGCTGAGAGCGCAGGGAGTAGAAGATGCGTGGCATGGCTGGGAAATCGAAGGCCATGTGGCACTCGGGCTCTTCGTTGGTGCCGAGGAAGGCGGCAACCTCATTGGGCCACTGGTTGGCTTCGGCGATCATCACCCGGCCAGGAAACTCCAGATCGACCATCGCGCGGAGTTTCTTCAGAAATTCGTGGGTCGGAGGCTCGCCTTCACCATCGCCCTCGTCAGACTCGTAAAGGTAGGGAATGGCGTCGAGCCGGAAACCGTCGACACCGAGTCCCAACCAGAAACGCACGATGTCGTGAACGGCGTCGTGAACAGCGGGATGCTCGAAGTTCAGGTCAGGCTGGTGGGAGAAAAAACGGTGGAAGAAGAACTGGCGCCGTTCGGGGTCAAAGGTCCAGTTCGATTCTTCGGTGTCCGTGAAGATGATGCGGATGTTCTCGTACTTGGCATCCGTGTCACTCCAGACGTAGTAGTCGCCGAATTCACCGTCGGGATCGCTGCGTGACTGCTGAAACCATTCGTGCGCGTCTGACGTGTGATTGATGGGGAGGTCGATGATGATGCGCATATTGCGTTCGTGCGCCTTCGTGACCAGCTCACGAAACTCGTCGAGGGTGCCGAATTCGGGCAGGATTCCCTTGTAATCGGCAACGTCGTAACCGCCGTCGCGCAGCGGTGAACTGAAGAATGGTGGAAGCCACAGGGCATCGATGCCCAGCCATTGAAGGTAATCGAGTTTGGAGATCAAACCCTGCAGATCGCCAGTGCCATCGCCGTTGCTGTCAACAAACGACCGCACCATCACCTCGTAAAAGACGGCCCGTCTGTACCACTGGGGGTCGAGCGCGAGTCCTGGCAATTGGATCGGTGCGGTGAAAGTCATCATCCAGCTTTCGAGGGAGTTCCTGTGTTCGGCGTCGGCACGCCTTCGTCCTCACTATCGAGTCTAGGCGGGCTGTCGGAACCCGCCCACAGACCGAGCGTCATAGAATGAGGAAATAATGTCAGTTCAATCTCCTTTTTCCGAGTTGCTCAACGAAGTTCCCACCACCAAGAACACTGTTTCGGTTTTGGGAAGTTCGACCGCCTACTGGGCCTACGGCCCCGAAGACGCCGCGGTGACGTTGGTGATTGCTCACGGGTACCGCGGGGAGCACCATGGTCTAGAACCGGTGATCGCTCAGCTGCGTGACGTGCGGGTTATCGGGCCGGACATGCCCGGTTTTGGGGAATCGACACCGCTGACCGAAGTTGCCCACGACATTCCCGGTTACGCTGCGTGGTTGGGGGCCTTCATCGAATCGTTGGGACTCACCGGCAAAGCGATTATCGTCGGGCACTCCTTCGGTTCGATAATCGGGTCATACGGCGTTGCCAAGGGCATCCTGACACCGCCGAAGCTTATTCTGATCAACCCAATCGCTCAGCCAGGGCTCGAAGGCCCCAACCGCTTCCTGACCCAAATGACGGTGCTGTTCTATGCGATGTCGTTGAAGCTTCCTGAACGTTTGGCGAACTGGATGCTGCGCCACTGGATCGTCGTGCAGATGGTGAGTTCATCCATGGTCACCACAAAAGATAAGCAACTCCGCAAGTGGATTCACGATCAGCACCACACCTACTTCGGAAACTTCTCCGATCGGGCAACCGTGGTGGAGGCTTTCAACGCGTCGATCAGCTTGGATGTCAGCTCCTTTGGGGCCCAGATCGACGTACCCNCCCTGCTGATCGGCGCCGAGTTCGACCCGATCACCCCGGTTGCCGCCCTCTACTCGCTAGAGAAGCAGATGCCGGATGCCCAACTACACGTCATTCCCGGGGTCGGGCATCTCATCCACTACGAGAAGCCGGTGATCACCGCGAAGCTCATCGTGGATTTCTTGGGTGCCGGGCGCGTCGCGCGCCCGTAGGCTCCGGAACCCGAGCCATTGTGGCTCGGGTCCCGTCACGCCTTAGCGTAGGTCGAAGCGGTCCAGGTTCATGACCTTGGTCCACGCGGCGACGAAGTCGCTGACGAACTTCTGCTTGGCATCATCGCTGGCGTAGACCTCTGCGAGGGCGCGCAGCTCAGAGTTCGAGCCGAAGACGAGGTCGGCGCGCGTGCCGACCCACTGCGGGGCATCCGTAGCGTAATCACTGCCACGGTAGGCGTGCGCCCCCTTGTCGAGCGCTGTCCACTTCGTGCCAATGTCGAGAATGTTGGCGAAGAAGTCGTTGGTGAGAACGCCCGGCGTCTTCGTCAACACACCGTGAGAGGAGCCGTCGTAGTTGGTACCGAGAACCCGAAGGCCACCGACCAGAACCGTCATTTCTGGCGCACTCAGCGTGAGCAGGTTGGCCTTGTCAACGAGGTGGTGCTCAGCGGGGAGTGAGGCAAGCGGGCCACTGTAGTTGCGGAATCCGTCAGCGATCGGCTCCAACCAAGCAATCGAATCGGCATCCGTCTGCGCCTCGAGAGCATCGACGCGACCGGGCGTGAACGGCACCGTCACCGGGAAGCCAGCATCCTTCGCCGATTGCTCGACTCCGACACTACCCGCGAGAACGATGAGGTCGGCAAGCGACACCTTGCGCTCCGATGTTGCGTTGAAATCAGCTTGAATGCTCTCAAGCGCCGTCAGTACGACGGCCAGCTGGACGGGGTTGTTGACGACCCAGCTGCGCTGCGGCTCGAGACGGATGCGCGCTCCGTTTGCGCCGCCACGCTTGTCACTGCCGCGGAACGTCGAAGCCGACGCCCATGCGGTGGAGACCAGCTGCGAGACGGTGAGCTCCGAAGCCAGAACGAGCTCCTTGAGGGTTGCGATGTCGGCGTCGCCGATCGGGTTGCCGACGGCTGCAGGAATCGGGTCTTGCCAGATGAGTTCCTCGGCGGGAACCTCCGGCCCGAGGTAGCGGGTCTTCGGGCCCATATCGCGGTGGGTCAGTTTGAACCAGGCGCGGGCGAAAGCATCGGCAAAGGCGTCCTGGTCCTCGGCAAAACGACGGCTGATCGCCTCGTAGACGGGGTCAGCCCTCAGGGCGATGTCGGAAGTGAGCATGCGCGGTTCGCGGTGCTTGGTGGCATCGTGGGCGAGCGGAACCATGTCGGAACCCCCTCCGTTCACAGGCCGCCACTGCTTTGCACCGGCCGGGGACTCCATGAGCTCCCACTCGTAGGCGAACAGGATGTGGAAGTACTCGTTGTCCCACCGGGTTGGGTGGTACGTCCAGGTGACCTCAAGGCCAGAGGTGATGGTGTCATCACCCTTGCCCGTGCCGAAGTCGTTCTTCCAGCCGAGGCCCATTTCCTCGAGCGGCGCAGCCTCGGGATCGAGACCGACATGGCTGTCGGGAGCGGCACCGTGGGTCTTGCCGAAGGTGTGACCGCCGGCGATCAGGGCAACCGTCTCCTCGTCATTCATGGCCATCCGTTTGAATGTCTCGCGGATGTCGCGCGCAGAGCCCAGCGGGTCGGGCACGCCATCGGGGCCCTCCGGGTTGACGTAGATGAGCCCCATCTGCACTGCGGCAAGCGGCTTCTCAAGCTCGCGGTCGCCCGTGTAGCGGTCATTGCCGAGCCAGGTGGTCTCGCCACCCCAGTACACGTCGTCGTCGGACTCCCAGGTGTCGACGCGACCGCCAGCGAAACCGAAGGTCGGAAGGCCCATCGTCTCGAGGGCGACGTTTCCGGTCAGAATGATGAGGTCGGCCCAGGAGATGTTCTGGCCATACTTCTTCTTGATCGGCCACAAGAGGCGGCGAGCCTTGTCAAGGTTGCCATTGTCTGGCCAGCTGTTCAGTGGGGCAAAGCGCTGCTGGCCTCTGCCGCCTCCGCCGCGACCGTCTTGCACGCGGTAGGTTCCGGCACTGTGCCAGGCCATTCGGATGGCCAAAGGGCCGTAGTTACCGAAGTCGGCGGGCCACCAGTCCTGTGAAGTGGTCAGCACCGCTGCGATATCGGCTTTGAGCGCCGCAAGGTCGAGGGAAGCGAACGCGGCGGCGTAGTCGAAATCCTCACCGAGGGGATTGCCGGCAACCGGGTCTTTCGCAAGAATCTTTACGTTAAGTTTCTCGGGCCACCAGGCGCGGTTTCCGCCGCCTTGGATTGGTTGCGCGGCGCGCGCTCCGTGCGGAACAGGGCATTCACTCGCATTTGGTTCGTTCTCGGGCATCGCATTCTCCCATGCTGGTTTGGTTGTTGTGGGGTCGAACAATCCCGGCAAAGAGCTGCCAGAGCACCCACACAAGAACACTACAGCGGCCACCTTAGTGAATGAAGCTCTGACCTCCATTCACGCGGTGGCACAGCACATTCCTTAGCTTTCGCGGCGCTCGACGGCGTTCTGTTCGCCCAGCGCTGTGACGGCAAATTGGGAAGATTCTGTTTCGATCGGGTCGTCGAAGGCGATCAGGTCGAGCGCACCATCGGTGTGGCGAAAACTGTGCACGGAGCCATTTCGGATCGGGTCGGTGCGAATGCCCTCATACTGCGCTTCGGTCGCTGCGTGGAGGAGCACCGCTCGAATTACCCCTCCGTGACTGACGACAACAATTGATTTGCCACGGTACTGCTCCGCTAGAGCGACAAGTGCGGGAACGACACGCTCCGCAACTTCGTCCCGACTTTCACGCCCGGGCACGTCGGTGTCGCCGGGAAACCGCTCCTCAACCTCCTCATAGGTGAGGCCTTCAGCATCCCCATAGCGGCGTTCCACTATCTCGTCGAGGGTGTGAAGGTCGGGGCGCGCCGCCGCTGACGCGATGATCTCGGCGGTCTCGCGGGCGCGAGCGAGCGGGCTGCTGATGATCGCATCCCAAGGTCGTGAGGAGAGGAGTCGACCAGTGGCCAACGCCTGTTCCCGCCCAGTGTCGTTAAGAGGGATGTCGGTTGCCCCCTGAATTCGACGCTCGCGGTTCCAGTCAGTCTCTCCGTGGCGCACCAAATAGATCAGGGTCATTGGGAGACTTTAGCGGAGTCTTTCTAAGAGACCAGTGAAGGACTCGGAGGCACCGCCGTCAATCTTGAGGGTTGCGCGTGAGTCCCCTTTCGTCACCCCACGATTGATGATCACGATCGGCATTTTTCGACGGATCGCCAAATCGAGCAGGCGAATTCCGGAGTTCACGATCAGCGACGAACCCGCAATGACGAGGGCATCCGCCGCCATAACCAAAGATCGGGCCGAGGCGAAGACTTCACCGGGAACGAGTTCGCCGAAGAACACCACGTCGGGTTTGAGCATCCCGCCGCAGACGCTGCACTCGGGGGTCACAAAATCCGCAAAATTTTCGACCTGAACGTCGCCGTCCGGCGAAAGCTCGACGAGCGACTCATCGTCGAGCCACGGGTTCGAAGCGCTCAGTCTCTCAGCAATTTGTTGGCGGGCGTAATACTGACCGCAGTGCAGACAACGAACACGATCCATCGAGCCATGAAGATCGACCACGCGTTGTGACCCGGCACGGGCGTGAAGCCCGTCAACATTCTGAGTGATCACCCCGTTGGCAAATCCGGCAGTTTCGAGGGCCGCGATTGCACGATGTCCCTCATTGGGTTTCGCATTGGAGAAACGCCGCCAACCCTGGTGGCTTCCAGCCCAGTAGCGTTTTCGATACTCCGGATCACTCAGGAACTGGTCAAAGGTCATGGGGGAGCGCACGGGTGCACCCTCACCCCGATAGTCGGGGATCCCCGAATCAGTGCTGAGGCCGGCACCCGTCAGCACGGCGAAGACCGAGCCAGAAAGGATTGACGCCGCATCGTCGATGGCAGCACTCGAATCGGCAGCAGCGCCCGAAACTGTTGCAGTGCCCGAAACTGTGGCAGTGCTCGACTCAACAGCAGAGCTCGAAACGACCGCAGTCCTCGACTCAACAGCAGAGCTCGAAACTACGGTCGGCGCGGGGTTCGCTGCGAGGGGNGTTTCCTGCTGCCTCGTCATTGGTTCCTTCCCGCGCGTCGGCGCCGTGTCTTTAGACTAAACACAACTCTTTGCTGAAATGTTTCCGAATGCTGGGAGTCTGTCTTTTTCCCACCGCGATGAGCCTTTGCTGGCCTCGAATGGATTGTTCTCATGCGCCTCGAGCACATCGTTGATCTCGACCTTCCCGAATTGCGAGACTACCGTTCCCTCACCGATGTCGCCCTCCGACGGGTGAGCGAACCGGCCGACGGTCTCTACATTGCCGAGTCGAGCAAGGTTATTGCGCGGGCGTTAGCGGCCGGACATCAACCACGCTCCGTTCTCATCCAAGAACAGTGGTTGCCCGAGGTTGAGGAGATGTTTTCTGAGTACGACGTTCCCGTTTTCGTCGGCACCAGCCCGATGCTTGAGCAACTGACCGGGTTCGAGGTGCATCGCGGAGCGCTGGCGTCAATGCATCGCCCACCACTGGTTCCCGTGGCGGAACTGATTGCGGATGCGAGACGAATTGTCGTGCTTGAGAACATTGTCGACCACACCAACGTGGGAGCAATCTTCCGCTCTGTCGCCGGTTTGGGGGCTGACGCTGTCCTCATCACGCCGCGGTGTGCTGACCCGTTGTATCGCCGGAGTGTGCGCGTAAGCATGGGGACGGTGCTTCAGGTGCCGTGGACGCGCCTGCCGGAGTGGCCGCTTGCCGCGCAACTTCTCCACGATGCCGGATTCCACTTGGCTGCCCTCGCGCTTTCTGACGAGGCCATCTCTCTCGACGAGTTTGCGGCTTCCGCTCCCGGGAAAGTCGCGATCGTTCTGGGAGCCGAGGGGGATGGGTTGAGCACTGCCGCGCTCGAGAACGCGGATTCAATCGTGACGATTCCGATGCAACACGGTGTCGATTCTCTTAACGTCGCCTCGGCGAGTGCTGTTGCGCTTTATGCGCTCCGCACTCCGATCGCGCCCACCGACTGAATAGACTCTTTTAATGCCCCTCACCAGAAGCCAAGTCTATTTGCGCAGAAGAATTGCGGTTCTAGGGCTTGCTGGGGTGGTGCTCGCTGGGGGAATTTATGCGCCACTGACGTTGCTGGCACCACTAGCGCCAGCTTCCGCTCAGGTTTCACCATTTGTCGCACCGGTGACTCTGCCTGTGGAGCTTGGCTGGGGAGAGTACGCCGGAAGCGCCATCGGGGCCGTGGGCTACAACGATGTTTTGGCATCCGCTGGCAGTGCCGAGCAATTGCCAATCGCTTCCATCACCAAGATTGTCACGGTGTTGCTGGTTCTGGAAAAGCATCCGCTCGACGTCACAAGCCCCGGTCCAACAATCCAATTCACTGACGCTGACGTTGCCATTCGGCGCAAGTATCTGGCGATCGACGGCAACGTTTCTCCCGTGCGCAGCGGTCTGGCGCTTTCTCAGCGGGACGTCCTCAACGTTGTCCTGGTTGAGTCGGCCAACAATTACGCGGAATCGTTGGCCATCTGGGCGTACGGTTCTGAAGCCGCGTACCTGGATGCTGCCCGCGCGTGGTTGACCGACCACTCGTTGCTTGAGACCACCATCGCCGACAGCACCGGGATGTCCCCACAGAATACGAGCACCACGAGCGACTTGGTGAAGTTGGGCAAACTTGCCCTCGCTAATCCGCTGGTTTCGGAAATTGTCAGCACGAAACAGGTGACGATACCCCAGGTGGGGGTCTACGAGAATCGCAACCAGTTGGTTGGGGTCGATGGTGTTCGCGGAATCAAAACCGGAACACTCGCTGAGGCTGGCGCGTGCCTTCTATTCGCTGCCGATTACCTGATTGGAACCACACCGGTCACCGTTGTGGGCGTTGTGCTTGGGGCGCCGGACCACGAACAACTTCGGGCACACGTCCAAGCCCTTCTCACGGAGGTCAAGGCCGGTTTCACCGAAGTGACTTTGGCGACCAAGGGTGAGACTTTTGCGACCTTCGACACCGAGTGGGGGGAGACGGCGCACGCGGTTGCCGGCAAGACTCAGACCGCCCTCGTTTGGTCGAACACGCCGGTTTCGCTGCTCGTATCGACGGAGAAAGTTTCTCTCGCAAGCGCCGGATCATCCGTAGGAAAACTCACCTTCACCGTTGCGAATGAGACCATTTCCGTGCCATTGGTGCTATCGGACGCCCTGGCTGATCCCGGACCGTGGTGGCGCTTACTTCATCCGGTTCAATTGCTGTAATTCTTCACAGGAGAAGTGGGGGAATTAGCACGCTTTTCCCAGAAGTCACCCCTACACTTATCGGTATCCGCTAGAGCACTCGCTCGAAAACCGTGACTGGGAAGTCGAAACACCCATCGAGGCCTAGTGACGATTTCAGCTTCTACCGGACCTGGCGCGCGCATTGTTAAGACTGGTCCTCGTGGCCTGAGCAATCCAATCTCGGAATTCGCCGCCCTCATGAGCACGGTGCGTGACGCGGGTCTTCTCGGTCGTCGCCGCCGTTTCTACATTCTCACTTTTGTGGCAATCACCGCGATAATGGCAGCGGCGTGGGNCGGTTTCGCACTGTTGCAAGACACGTGGTACACCCTGATCATCGCCGCGGCGATGGGCATCCTCTTCACGCAGTATGCGTTCCTTGCCCACGAAGCAGCGCATCGGCAGGTATTTGAGTCCGGCAAGGCCAACGAGATTTCTGGCCGCCTTCTCGCCGACCTTTTTGTCGGCATCAGTTATTCCTGGTGGATGAACAAGCACTCCCGCCACCACGCCAACCCCAACACTGTCGGAAAAGATCTCGACATCGAGCCCGACTTCATCATCTTCCAGAAGGAGCACGCCGCGGCCGTTACCGGTTTGGGCGTCTTCTTCACCCGACGTCAGGGTTGGTTGTTCTTCCCCGCGCTGCTGCTCGAAGGAGTCAACCTTCACATCCAGGCCTTCAAAACCGTGCTGTCGCCCGGCAAGGTCGACAAGCGTGCCCTTGAGATCGTTCTTCTCGCCGTGCGCAACATTGGCTACCTCGCGGTCGTGTTCACCTTCCTGCCGCTAGGAATGGCCTTTGCTTTCGTCGGAGTACAGCTTGCTATCTTCGGCCTCTACATGGGCGCATCGTTTGCCCCGAACCACAAGGGCATGCCCATCCNCCCCGCCGACAGCAAGGTCGATTTCCTCCGCCGTCAGGTTCTCACCAGCCGCAACATCCGTGGTGGCTGGGGCATGAATATCTTCATGGGGGGCCTCAACTACCAGATCGAGCACCACCTGTTCCCGAGCATGCCTCGCCCACACCTCAAGCGAGCCCGCGAGATCGTCATGGAGTACTGCGAAGCCAAGAAGATCAGCTACACCGAAGCGAACCTCTTCGAGTCGTACGGAATTGTCATCGCCTACCTCAACCGGGTTGGACTCGCCGCGGGCGGCGACCCATTCGACTGCCCTTCAGCCATGCGTTACGGCCGCTAGCCAGCCACCGATCAACTGACTTGCGAATTTCGCCCCTTCCGGATTGTCGGAAGGGGCGAAACTCGCAAGTGGGGNCAGTTTGGGTGGTGCGGCGTAGCAACCGGCCGCTTAGCGCTCGCGTGATCGCCGGATGACTGATGCCGGATGCGACGGATGACCCACGGCACCAGGTACTCCCGCGCCCAACTAAGATCCTCAACCCGGGCATGGCGCCACGACTGCGCGGGCAACGGCTCGGGCTCAAACGGTTCCAGACTGTTCTCGATATTGAGCGCGCTCAAAAACATTCTCGCCACCGTGTGGTGACCGAGCGGTGAAAAGTGGAGCCGGTCTGGGGCCCACATGCGCGGATCCTGCAACTCTCGAAGAGGCCACATGTCGGCGACAATCGCATCGTATTTGACCGCAATAGTTCGCAAGTTCTCGTTATAGATTGCCACTTTTCCCCGTGAACGATTCAACACCGGAGTCATACCGATATCGGGACCGTTGAACATCACGACGGTCGCCCCCTCCGATCGCAGGCGATTGATCGCGGCATCCAAGCGTTGTGCGAGCTCATCCGGATCGGTGCCAGGGCGAATGATGTCGTTGCCACCGGCGGAAATTGAGATCAGATCAGGGCGCAAATCCAGTGCTGGTTCGAGCTGGTCGTCGATGATCTGCTGAAGGAGCTTCCCGCGAACGGCCAGATTGGCGTACGCAAAATCCGGGGTCTGTGATCCGAGAACGTCGGCAGCTCTGTCGGCCCAGCCACGATGGCCGCCAGGGCTGTGAGGCTCCGGGTCGCCAATTCCTTCGGTGAAAGAATCGCCGATCGCAACATACCTCGTCCACGGATGTTGGGGGTGGGAGTCTTGAGGATTCATAGAGTTAAGACTGTCTTATTCGGTTGCTCTGCGCCAGTGCCTACGCGCGTGCCAGTGCCTGCGCGTGTGCCAGTGCCAGCGCCAGTGCCAGCGCGCGTACCAGTGCCGCGAGCGGGTCGTACTGCTGGGAGAATGAGGTGATGAGTAAGCAGGACGGCAGTAGCAGGCAGGTGACGATCGGTGAGGTCGACGACAGTTCTGCGCCCATCCTGCACGTTGACATGGACGCGTTTTTCGCATCAGTTGAGCTGCTGGAACTCCCCGAACTGGTCGGCAAACCGGTGATTGTCGCGAACGATTCGGTTCGAGCGGTGGTGACCGCTGCGACCTATGAGGCGCGCAAGTTTGGGGTCAATTCGGCGATGCCGCTCTCGATTGCCAAACGCCGCTGCCCGCACGCAATCATTGTGGAGCCCCACTTCGAGCGTTACTCCCACTACTCGGGCGTCGTGATGAACATCTTCGACGAGTTCACTCCCCGGGTGGAGCGCCTCGGAATCGATGAAGCGTTTCTGGATGTCGCTGGTGCCGCCAAAGCTATCGGGTCTCCAATGCAGGTAGCGGAGTTGCTTCGCGCCCGAGTGTTTGAGGCGACGGGGTTGCGCTGCAGTGTGGGGGCTGCCGCCACCAAGTTTGTGGCGAAGCTTGCCTCAGGCCGCGCCAAGCCCAACGGTGTGCTGGTGATCCCGGCTGCCGACACGGTCGCGTTTCTGCACCCGCTGCCGATTAGCGCAATGTGGGGCGTGGGGGCTAAGACCGAAGAGGTGTTACTGGGGCGAGGCATCCGCACCATTGGTGCCTTGGCGACAACGTCAGCGGAGGAGTTGACGAGGTTCGTGGGGATTGCCGCCGCCACCAAGTTGCACGAGTTGTCGTGGGGGATCGATCACCGAGCGGTGTTGCCCCGCGCGGAGGAGAAGAGTGTCGGGCACGAGGTGACCTTCGAAACCGATGTCACCGACCCTGACATCATCCGGCGCGAACTTCTGCGCATGTCAGGGCAGGTCGCAGCTCGTCTCAGGCGTGCCGGAGTGGAGGCGCGTACGGTGGCGCTCAAACTGCGTTTTTCCGATTTCAGCACCATCNCCCGCTCCCGCACCGTTGCCGAACCGACAAGCGTCGGTCGAGTCATCTACGAAGAAGTGCGCTCACTGTATGAGGCCGAACGGCGGCAGTCCGCGAGCATTCGTTTGGTCGGTGTGCGAGCCGAACAACTGCTGCCGGCCGGGAGCTCAGCTCTCGGGCTCTGGGATGATTCGGCGAACTGGCGGGACGCCGAAGACGTCATTGACGCGGTCGGGGTGAAGTTCAGCAGTGGACTTGTGGGACCGGCACGGCTGCTGGGTTCCCCGTCGGGAGGTCGCAACAAGGCCGAGCCTAAGCCGCACCGGGATCGAACAACGTCCACCGATGTCACCGGAGCCGGGTAAAGTTTTATCAAGTGAATACTCCCTCCGCATCCGGCCCCGTGGGTTTCGCACCCATCGTCGGAACGTTTGCGGCGGAGCATCTTTCCCCCTCCTATCCGGAGCGCGCCGCCCGCGGAACGGCCGACAAACTCCGGGCGTGGCAGGCAGAAGCCCTCGACCTATATTTTGAGCGTGAACCCCGCGACTTTCTGGCCGCGGCAACCCCGGGTGCTGGCAAGACCACTTTCGCGCTGCGGCTAGCCACCGAGCTCATCGCCAGGCGCATCGTTGACCGCATCACCGTGGTGGCCCCCACCGAGCACCTCAAGAAGCAGTGGGCGGACGCTGCGCACCGGGTGGGGATCCGGCTGAATCCCGGCTTCACCAACGGTGACGCCTTCGGGGGGCGACGTTTTCACGGCATCGCTGTGACTTACGCGCAAGTGGCGATGAAGGCATCCCTGCACAAGGAGATTACCGAGTCGGCTCGCACGCTAGTGATTCTGGATGAGATCCACCACGGTGGGGACGCCCTCAGCTGGGGTGACGCCATTCGCGAGGCTTTCGGACCCGCGACCAGGCGACTCTCTTTGACGGGTACCCCGTTCCGGAGCGACAGCGCCCCGATCCCTTTTGTGACCTACGCGCCGGATGATGCGGGCATCCGCACTTCCGTCACCGACTACAACTACGGCTACAGCCGAGCTCTGGCCGACGGCGTTGTTCGCCCGGTGATTTTCATGGCTTATGCCGGCAAGATGCGCTGGCGCACCCGCATGGGCGACGAGATGGAGGCTCGCCTGGGGGAGGGAGACACCAAGGACGTCACCGCACAGGCTTGGCGCACTGCCCTCGACCCCGGTGGCGACTGGATCCCTGCAGTGTTGGCCGCTGCCGACCGCAGGCTCACCGAGGTGCGCACCCAAATTCCGGATGCCGGTGGCCTCATCATTGCCACCGATCAGGCAAACGCTCGCGCCTACGCCACGGTGATCCAGGGCATCACCGGCCAGGAACCGACGATCGTACTCTCGGACGAAAAAGAATCGAGCGACCGCATCGAGGCTTTCGCCCAGAGCACCAGCCGCTGGATGGTGGCAGTGCGAATGGTGTCGGAGGGGGTGGACGTGCCTCGCCTCGCCGTGGGCGTCTACGCAACTTCTGCTTCGACGGCGCTGTACTTTGCTCAGGCGGTCGGTCGGTTTGTGCGCACGAGACGTCGTGGTGAGACCGCCTCAATCTTCATCCCGAGCGTTCCGAGCCTTCTCGGGCTTGCGCGGCTGCTTGAACTTGAGCGTGACCACGCCCTCGACCGCCCCGACACTGACGATCAGTTGTTGGACGACAGCGAGTTGGAGAAGGAGAACCGTGAGGAGACCGGTTCGGATGCTCTCGCCGACGAGTTCACGTGGCTGGCCATCGAGTCTGACGCCAACTTCGACAAGGTGCTGTTTGAGGGCACGGATTTCGGTTTTGCCGCCGAGATGGGCAGCGACGAAGAACTTGACTTCATCGGCATCCCGGGAATTCTGGAACCCGATCAGGTGCGAGAGCTTCTGCGTCAGCGGCAGGCGCGGCAGTCGCGGCGCTCGAGTGATCGTCAGCGGGCGCTGCCGCCGGAGGAACGCGACCCGCCGCCGCTGTACCGGACGCTAAAGGAACAGCGCACTCTGCTTAATTCGTTGGTCGGCATGCGTTCCAAGCTGTCGGGGGAGCCGCACGGACTCATCCACGCTGAACTGCGCCGCATCACTGGTGGGCCAGCGGTGCCGCAGGCCACCGTGAGTCAGTTACAGGCGCGCATCGACCTGCTACGCAAACGGATGAACTCCTGAGCCCGAGCCGACGACACGCCACATTGTGAGTTCGCTGTGAGGAAACGGTGCTATCCGAACCTGGGTCTAGGATTTCGGTACGGTCGCCAATTCGACCGCTCAAGGAGATGGATACATGTCAGAAAAAGCGAACGAAAACCCTGGGTCTGGCCCCGACGGCCGCATCATTCAGGACTGGACAGACCTCGGTCGTGAAATGTGGTCGTACCTCACCGGTCGAGGGGCGGCAGTGAACTACACGTTCGTAGACATGACCGTTGAGGTCCCCCGTGACATCGGCCCAGACGCTCCCCGCGCCATCTGGAAGTTTGATGGAACACTGCGGGTCACCACCAGTGACGACCTCGCTGCCGGGTCCGATTTACACCGAGGCTGACAATGGCTTCACCGGTTCGCCTCGATATTGATCTCGAGTTCTCCCTATCGAGCGTTGACTCGCATCCCGCTGTTGCCGGGTCTGTCACGGCCGATGGTACTGCCATCACGGTTACCCTGCGGGATGGTGCCGTCACGTTGCCGGACAGCAGGTCAGGGCTCGCGTTTGCTCGGACGGTCGGCGCGGAGCTAGCCCGTGTGGGGCTCACCGCGTCGCTCAGAACTCGGCACGGTGTCGTTGGCACGGTGGGAGCCGTTCGCGCATCATGGTTGCAGAGACTGGTCACCCGGTCGCCGCACCTGAAGCTCGGGTCGTTGACGGCGCTGATTGCCCTGCGAAGGGAAGGCCGTGCCTCTGATGCGCAGCCGATAACACTGCCACCCGCGACTCTCTTTCCGATCGCACCCACTGTGCAGCGTCGGGTTCGTCGACAGGCAACCACAACGCACTACCTGCCAGGTTCTGGGCGCCCTCGACTGATCTTTACGGTGTCGTCGGCGAAGTGGGACGGTCGTGCTCCGCGTGAATTCGACCTGTTGCCGGATGTCACTGTCATCGGTTCTGAGGAGTCGGCGGACCTCGTGCTGCCCGGCCTCGAGGCAGTGCACGCCCGAATCGTGCACAACGAGCGAGACGAGTATGTGCTCTACGTGACCGACAACGAGCCACATACCCAGCCGATGCTCCTTGAGGACCACCCGAGGACGGGGCGAATCCTGCGCACGGGCGCACTGATCTCGCTCGGCTCGTGGCGATTCGCATACTTCCGGGAGGAGTTCGCTGACCACGGGCGCCCCTTCGGAGGTCGACTCGGTGGCGAATACGCGGTGCAGCGCCAGCAACCCGAACGACGCACGGTCGCGCCGCCGACGCGGGACTGATCCTAAAGTTAGCTAACGCACAACCACTTAACGCAGAAATACCCCGGCCGAAGCCGGGGTATTTCTGTCATTCAGCCTTGCAAAGTCTTAGTTTGCGTCAACCTACTTGCCTTGGTTCGCTCTTGCATTTACGTGCTGTTGAGCACGCTTGCTTTTTGGCGAACTGGCGTTGAGTAGATTTAGAGGGCGCGAATGTTCTCAGCCTGAGGACCCTTGGGGCCCTGGGTGATGTCGAACTCGACCTTCTGGTTCTCGTCGAGGGACTTGTAGCCGCCGCTCGCAATTGCGGAGTAGTGCGCGAAAACGTCCGGGCTTCCATCCTCAGGTGCGATAAAGCCGAAGCCCTTTTCTGCGTTGAACCACTTTACGGTGCCAATTGCCATGTAAAACTCCTCCAGGAGCGTTCTTCTGGACCCGATTGTCGGGACCTCCCAATGAAATCGATTGATTTCACCAGTGCGACTAAGGCTATAGCAGGAAGCTGGGTATTGTGCGAATTTCGCCAAGAATTAATCAAAAAAATGACACAAACTTTCAGCGAAAGTCTCGTGAAGCTGTGCGAACGATGAGAGGCAGATCTTCGAGGCGGTCTGCGAGCAGGTTGATGACACCCTCGGGGGAACGTTCTAGCACCCCGCGGATGACCATGGCTTGGGCATCCCGGGCCACCCGGCGATAGCGATTCCACACTCCGACGGAGCAAATCACATTGATGAGGCCGGTCTCATCCTCAACGTTCATGAAGGTGATGCCACTGGCGGTGGCCGGTCGCTGGCGATGGGTGATGACCCCGCCCACCTCGATGCGCCGGCCAGACTCTGCCGTCTTGAGGGCGAGCGCGGAGTAGACCCCACGGGCATCGAGCTCTCGTCGCAGGTGACGGATGGCGTGATCCCGTGGGGAGATACCGGTGGCCCACAGGTCGGAGGTGAGTTGTTCGGCCTCCGAAGGCATGGTGAACAGGGGGGGTTGCACGGCAACGAGAGTGTTGGGAAGGTATTCGGCGCGATCAAGGGCAGCGTTACCCGCGGTCCAGAGAGCTTCGCGACGTGTCACCCCCAGCGAATCGAAGGCACCGGCAGCGGCAAGGCTTTCGAGTTGGGCGGTGGTGACCCCCACCCGGCGCACCAGTTCGGCCATGCTCTCGAAGTCGCCACCACGTTCGCGTTCCTCCACGATGCGCTCGGCGAGGGCCAGACCAATGCCTTTGACCTCCGAGAGCCCCAGCCGCACCACGTGGTTGCCGTCGCGTCGGTGGGCGGGCAGGTTGTGTTGGGCGTGGCGGTCGAAAACGGGTACCGGAGGTTGTTCCCGGGCGAGACACGAGTCCAGGCCGGTGGGGCCGATCGGCTGGCCTGCGCTGCCATCAGCCAGCCGGCCAGTAGCCAGCCCGTCAGCTGCCAGCCCGCCAGCTGCCAACCCGGCGGCGGCCAACCCGCCAGCTGCCAACCCGCCAGCTGCCAACCCGCCAGCTGCCAACCCGCCAGCTGCCAACCCGGCGGCGGCCAACCCGGCGGCCTCGATGCCACTGGTGGCACCAGAGCGCAGGATGTCGGGCTCGAACACTTCGACGCCGTGGCGCCGAGCATCCGCTACGAGGGTCTGCCGGGAGTAGAAGCCCATTGGCTGGGCGCGCAGGAGGGACGCCAAAAACGCTGCCGGATAGTGCAGTTTGACCCAGGAACTGGCGTAAACCAACAAACCAAAACTCAGCGAGTGGCTTTCGGCGAAACCGAAGTTGGCGAAGGCTTGAATCTTGGAATAGATTTCGTCGGCGACTTCGCCGGTGATGCCGTTGCTGGCCATCCCGGCGTACAGGGTCGTCCGTAGCGATTCGATGCGTTCGACGCCGCGCTTGGAACCCATGGCGCGGCGTAGCAGGTCGGCATCCTCTCCGGTGCAGCCGCCGACCGCCATCGCCATCTGCATGAGTTGTTCCTGAAACACCGGGATGCCGAGGGTGCGCTCCAGCGGTTCGACGAGCTTCGGATGCAGGTAGGTGACGGGTTCTTGGCCGAGCTTGCGGCGAACGTAAGGGTGCACGGCACCGCCCTGAATGGGCCCGGGGCGAATCAGGGCAATCTCCACTACGAGGTCGTAGAACCGTCGGGGCTGGAGTCTGGGCAGCAATCCCATCTGTGCGCGAGATTCGACCTGAAAGACGCCGATCGAGTCGGCCTGACACAGCATGTCGAACACGCCAGCCTCTTCTTTGGGCATCAGGTCGAGGTCGATTTCTTCGCCGAGGTGTTCGCGCACCAGATCAAACGAGTGTTGCAGGGCGGAGAGCATCCCGAGGCCTAGCAGATCGAACTTGACCAACCCCATCCAGGCGCAGTCATCTTTGTCCCACTGCACGACGGTGCGGTTCTCCATGCGGGCGTGCTCGATCGGCACCACTTCACCCACCGGGCGATCGGTGAGCACCATGCCTCCCGAGTGAATTCCGAGGTGCCGCGGAAACTTCATTACCTCCAGCGCCAGCTCGACCACGGGCGCGGGGATCTCGTGTTCATCGCTGGAGAGCAACGCGCCGTGGCGCTCGATCTGCTGCGACCAGACATCCTGCTGCCCGGGGCTGTGGCCCAAGGCTTTGGCCATATCGCGCACCGCAAATTTGGGGCGGTAGCTGATGACGTTGGCCACCTGGGCAGCGTTCTGCCTGCCGTACTTTGCGTAGACGTATTGGATGACCTCTTCGCGCCTGGCTGAGTCAAAGTCGACGTCGATGTCTGGTTCTTCATCGCGCATGCTGGAGAGAAAACGTTCGAAGGGCAGTTTGTAGAAGATGGGGTCGACCGCGGTGATTCCCAGGAGATAACAGACGGCGCTGTTGGCGGCAGAACCGCGCCCCTGACAGAGGATGCCGCGCCCGCGGGCGAAGTCGACGATGTCGTGCACGATCAGAAAATAGCCGGGAAAGTCTTTGGCTTCGATCACCTCCAGCTCGCGTTCGATGCGGGCCCGATTCTCTGGGGTCAACTCCACTCTGCGCCGCGGAGCACCCTCCCAGACCAGGTGTCGGAGCCAACTCATGGCGGTGTGTCCGGCCGGAACCTCCTGCTTCGGTAGCCCCGGCTTTGCCCGCCGCAGCTCGAAGCCGACTTCGTTCGCCACCTCAACGGTGCGCGCAACCGCCCCCGGATACCGCGCGAATCGTCGTGCCATTTCCCGCCCGCTGCGCAGGTGCGCCGAACCGGATGCCGGTAGCCAGCCATCCATCTCGTCGAGGCTGCGGCGCGCTCGAACCGCCGCCACCGCGGTTGCGAGCCGGCGCTGCACCGGAGTCGCGTAGTGCACGTTGCCGGTCGCGACCGTCGGCAGTCCCGCTGCCGCGGCGATCTCGGCGAGAGCGTCGTTGTGGGTGCTGTCGAGGGGATTGCCGTGATCGATGAGTTCGACGAGCACGTTGTCGCGGCCGAAACGCTCGACGAGGCGTCGGACCTCGGCGGTGGCATCCGCAAAGCCGGCGCTCGAGGTTCCGGCGTTTGAGGTTCCGGCGTTGACGAGAGCCTGACGCACTGACCCTTTGCGGCAGCCGGTGAGGATTACCCACTGGCCGGCGGCACGCTCGGCCAACTCGTCGAGATCGTACAGCGGGCGTCCCTTCTCACTGCCGGCGAGTTGCGCGCTGGTGAGCGCCCCCGCGAGCAGGTGGTAGCCCGCCTCCTTGCGCGCCAACACCAAGAGGTGAGTGCCCTCTGGGTCGGCGACGCCGTTCTGGGGTTCGTGGAGGCCGAGGGAGAGTTCGGCGCCGAATAGCGTGCCGATGCCTGGGTTGTTGTTCTTGAGCGCTGCAGCATTCTGTGCTGCAACGTTCTGTGCAGCAGCATTGTGAGCGGCCGCGGCTTCCGCCATCCGGACGATTCCGTACAGGCCGTCGTGGTCGGTGAGGGCGAGGGCGTCGAGCTTGAGCCGGGCGGCTTCTTCGAGGAGAGCTTCGGGGCTGGAGGCACCGTCGAGAAAGCTGAAGTTGGAGTGCGCGTGTAGTTCGGCGTAGGGCACTCGTTCTGCTTCGGCTTCTGCTTCAGCCGCTGTTCGCTCAGCCGGCAGTGTGTATGGCAGTGTGTATGGAATTGTGTACGGCTGGCGCTTATTGCTCCAGGCGGGAGAGTCGCTGCCGTCAGCACCGACTGGAGGAGCGCTGGCCCCGGTTGCTGGGCGATTGCTGTCGGAGAGTTTTCGTTCGAATTCCGACCACGGGATCGGTGGGTTTGACCAGCCCATGGTTAGTCGTACCGCGCTTCGGCAACCCAGTGTTCGCCGCCGGTGCGCTCCGTGATGCAGACCACGAGCCACGCCACACCGTCGGCATCGACGATCTGGAATCGGTTGGCGCGGAGTGCGGTGTCGGCATCCCACCAGCGCTGGTCGATCGCCCACGGGCCGGTCCAGGCGATGATGGTGCGGGCCTTGGCCCCGGTGGAGCCCGCAAAGCTCGCGGGCGGCGCTGATACTTCGCCACGGTCATTGACGTTGACGGCGGCCCCGCCGGCAGCAAAAACGTGCACCGGATGCGGGGTCGGAAAGACAGTTGCCGGTGCTGGCGCAGGCAGTTGCCCCGGCCAGGGCTGTTCGCGCGTGCTCGTCGATGCCGGCCGGTCACCCCAAGCCACAAAAGTATGGCGTTCGGCGAGAGTGCGTCCGCCGCTCAGGGAAGCGGTCACCACCGCTTCATGCCCGAGCATGCTTTGAACCCGTGATAGCCCGTGGTGGACGCGCTCTTCAGGGCCGGTGCCCCACAATCCCTGCTCGTGGTTGCCGACCGAATCGACGCTCTCGGGGGTGATGGTGACCCGCACGATTCCGGACCCCAGCCCGACATCGACCTCGCCACTGCCCTGCAACTGCCAGCGCACTCGGTCGACAACTTCGGCCGCGGTGAAGGAGCGCGGATGCAACCAGGTGCGCGCCGATAGCTCACCCCGTTCGGCCTCCACATCGATGTGAATCGCGGTGCAGACAAGCTGGCGGTTGATCAGCCCGGTAATGAAATCGTCGGCGATGGCAAGCACCCCGAAAGCGACCTGATCGACGCGGTCCAGCGCTGGCTCAAAACTCACACTTTGGTCGAGGTGGGGTGGGGGAGTGCGGGCGGCAACGGTGCGTTCATCGAGGCCGCTGGCGAGGGTGTGCGCCCAGGCACCTTTTTCTCCGAAGCGGTCACGGACATCCGGGGCCTGCAGTTGTGCAAAATCTCCGAGCGTACGGATGCCCAACCGCGCGAGCAACACCGCCAGCGCCGGTTCGCCCAGAATTGTGAGCGGCAGGGGAGCGAGAAAAGCGGGGGACGAGTTCTCGGCGACTACCATCACCTGCTCGCGCAGCGATGGGGTTGGCGATGGGGCTGGTGAGGAGGTGTGTGAGGCGGTGTGTGAGGCGGTGCTGATTCGAGGCAAGAGCCGCGCTGCTTGTTCGGCGGCGAACGGACCGTCGGCGATGCCGACTCGAGCCCCGGGAATGCCCAGTTCGGTGAGGCAGGCGATGAGGGCAAGGGCTGCTGGACGCTCGCCACCGTAATAGGCTGCGGGGCCGCGCATCCGGATCGCACAGGTTCCGGGACGCAGAAGCTGAACGCCGGGCATGAGGTGTTCGATTGCGGAGATCACCGGCTCGAAAGCACGGTTGTCGATCAGCACGTCGTAGCGCACCAACACGAGTTGGGGGTGCTTGGTTTGGGCCTCCCGCACCCGTTGCCCCCGCCGCACCCCATCACGGCGCGCTGCCGCCGAGCAGGCAAAAATGAGGCTGCGGTCGACGAGGGCTATTGGAGCCTCCGGATCGAGCCCATACTCCCGGATGGCGGCGGTGATCGGCCAATCCGGACTCCACAGAATCATGGTGCGAGTTGGGGCGCTCATTGGGGTGCGCCGTTTTTTTGAGGTGGGTAGCTCATCCGGTGGCCCTGCTCATCCGGTCCTCCCGAGCCTGAACAGCGTGCACAGCTTGCACGGCCTGCACAGCGTGCACAGCTTGCACAGACTGGACAGCTGGGCCGCTGGCGCGAAACTGTTCGGCGGTGTCGGGTAGCCACAGGCGCGCGCTGCGGGGTCTGGCACCCGTGCGGGTGGTGACGGTGACGGTTGCCTGGCGGGCCTGCAGGTGGCCGTGGCCGTCGCCGATGCCGCTCCACGAACTTTCGCTGAGGGTTAGCATTGCTTCGCTCTGGGGCCAGGTTCCGATGACGATGAGGGTGGAGCCGCGTTGGCGCAGGCGCGCCGACAGTCGGCTGATGCTCGAATCGCTGGCCTGTTTGGGCGGCCGTGCCACGACGACGCTCATCACGTCGGCGATGGCGGCGGTGACGGCGAGCCACTGGTCGCCGGGGTGCGGCACGAGCACTAAGCGTTCGAGGTCAATTCCGAAGCGGGAGGCGGCTTCCACCCCGAATTCGGGCACCCCAACAACGCCGCACCACGAGCCGGCTGCCGAGGGGCCGGCCAGCAACGCCATGAGTAGGGTGGCGGAACCGGCAACCGAGTAAATCGAGCCTTCTTGCAGGCCACCACCGGGCAAAAGGCGGGCGATTACCGGGTGGGTGGGGATGGAGCGGGTGTCTAGTTTGGTGGACTGCATTTGCCGGATGCGCGACTGCAGCTCAAGGACCTTCTCCGCACTTGAAGTAGCACGTGAAGCAGCGCTGGAGGTAGCACTGGAGCTAGCGCTGGAGCTAGCGCTGGAGAGGGTCGTGATGGCGGCGGTCGAGGGCATCTCCTCATATTCGAACATACGTTCGAATATGTCAATTGCTACCGACATTTACGGTGTGTCGTGCTCAGTTGGCGTGAGGGCCAGCCGTGCTAGATGCGCTGTCAGGCTAAAAGCACCGTCGCGCTAGATGCCCATTCTTGCTAGATGCCCAGCCATGCTATTGGTTAGCGCAGCCCCAGTTTGTCGACCCAGGCGGAGAGGAAAGCCGCTCCGGCTTCATCGTGAATGAGGTCGCCCTCGGTCAGCACCTCGTAGGGCTTCTCGAGGATGCCGTCGGAGGGACGGACATCGAGGTGAGCCACGTCGAATCCGGCGGCGTGCAGGTGATCTGCCATGAGGTAGTCACTGCGCGAGTCGCCGATCGAGCGCCACACCGTGGGCAACTCGCCGAGGCTGGCGAAGTATTCGATTGCTCGTTCGGCACCGCGATCTTTGTCGAGCAACACTGACTCGACATCCGTAGAGATGATGGTGGGGTCGACGCGGAACGGCACGTTGCCGGTGGCATCCGGGCGCTCACGGTCACCAAAACGGATTCCGAGACCATGGCTGGCCACGAGCTCGAAAGCGGCATCATTGAAAACTTTTTGGGCAATCTGGAAGTCGGAGTGGGCGGCATCCATGCGCTGCTCGACGGAGATCATCGCGAGCTTGGTTTCATCAAAAAACATGGTGTCAGCGAACTCTGCGTGCAGGAGATCGCGCACCGCATCGATCACGGTCTGGCTGAGCCCGAGGCTCGCATCGACGGTGACTTCTTGAATGCCGGTGGCAGTAATCGGGGCCCACGAGGCACCCTTCTCGAAGACGCCGAACATGCGGGTGCCCGGAAGCGAGAGCGCCTCGTCGAGTCCGGCGGCACGCAGTGGCGCAATCACTTCGGTGCGGATGAACTCATCCGAACGACCGGTAATGAAGGCAATTGGCACTCCGGCAGCGGTCAGAGTGATCAGGTCACTCAGAATGCTGGGAATGGCAATGGTGCGGCTGATCGGGCTAGCGATGGGGCCGTCGACGTCAAAGAGGAGTCCAATATTGTGCACTCTCCATCTTGTCGAACTCGGTTCCAATACGCAATTAGAGTGCGGGCAGCCCTAGTGCGGGCAGCCCTAGTGCGGGCAACCCTAGTGCCAGCGCCGCGCCAGCGTGCTCTGTGCTGATCTGACAGCGGGGTGCCGCTCCGAAAGTTGTTCGACGTTGACCAGCTTGTGGATCAGTGACTCTCCCGGGGCAATCCACGTGCCATAGATGATCCAGTGCGGCCGATGGTAGGACCACCAACGGACGCCGCGCCAGAGACGATTGCCATGAACATCCGTTTCGTTGAAAATGTTGCGTGCCCAGGCTTGGGTGGCTGGGCGCACGCGGGAGATCACCTCGGTGGGGCGAAGTGCTCGTGCTGCGAGGTGGTTGGCGTTATCCAGATCGAGAAAGGCCGTGTCGTCGGGAATCTCGAACACACCGAGTACACGCCGCCCTGCGGGAAGGTACGGCGTGTCAAACATCACGTCCGACCACGTGCCCAGATCACCGAATGATTCACCGATCGCAGCTTCTGACGTGCCGGAGAAATACCACGACTGGTAAAGATCGACATTGTCGAGCCGGAAGTTTCCTTGTGCGGGCAGGTGGAGGTAGTTCCAGTGCCCGGGTTCGCCGCTGGTCGCAGCTGGGTCGTGCGCAAAGACCCGATAGACGAGCACGCTCTAGGCCATCGCGATTTCGAGAGCACGCACCACATCGGCGGAACCCCGCAGTCGCAGGACGTCGATCGGCCGGGCACCGTCGAGGTACGAGTTCGATCCCTCGAGCCAGTCGATCGCTGCTTTGGGAGGCCAGATCAGCAGTGCCTTGGCGACGACGTGATCAAGGTCGACCAACCGCTGCGCGGTTACCGGGCCGGGACTTTCTTTTCCACTTCGCCACTGCGCCGGTTGGCTACGGTTCACCCCGAGTAGTCGAGCAAGCTCAGCACCGCTACCGAGACTCTCGATCAAAAAGTCTGTTCGTTGAATGACCTGAGGAACGCTGCCAGAGCGAACTTTTGCCTTCGCTGGCTGGACGCCGGTCAGCTTTGTTGTAGCGCGAGATGTGGCGTTGGTGCGACGTTCGATTGCGGGGAACTTCTCTACGCTCGTCATGTTTATCAGTCTACCCAGCAAAAATGTTGGGCGCTAGGAATCGATGAGGATTCCGAACTAGTTCACGAAATCGGGAACCGCTACCGTCCCGGCTTTCGACGATCCTTCTGAAGGCGGGCACGCCGAGCGAACGTGTCGGCCTTCGCGCGAGCCGTGGCTTTGGCCTGGGCCTTGGCGCTGAGCGGCTGGGCTTTGGGCTGAGGCTTCCTGGCGGCGGGAGCGTCATCGTCGGCTACAGGGGATGTGTGCGTGACGACGGCGCTGCGTGAGCTGTTGGCCGAACGGCCACGGACGATGCCGACAAACTCGTCGATCAGTTCACCCAGGTTGTCGTCAGTGGAGTCGTCGTCGCCGTCGGTCAACAAGGCATCGGCCAACCACGCAATCGAGATGACGGTTTCGGGGGCATCCGTTACCTGTTTGGCAACCACATCTTTGCGGCTGTGCAGGCGAGCAACCGAGTGCGGCACTACAACGACACCGACGCCGGCGGCAATGAGCGCAATGGCATCCGGCATGGGCATGGCCGGAGTCTCGTGCACCGTGTAGCCAGCGAGATCGGCGAGAGTCACGGTGGGTAGTTCGGCGATCCGGTCATCGCTGGAGGCGACAACGACGGGCAACTCGTCGTACAAGCGGATGGCGTTGACGGCGCCGAGCTCGATGGGGTGGCGCACAAAACTGACATCCGCTCGGCCCTCGTGCAAAACGGCAAGTTGGTCAGTCTCAGGGCCGGGCACGAACTCGAGACGAACGTCAGGCTGGCGTTCCTCCCAGATGCGACTCCACTTGGTGATGGTCACCCCGGGGACGAAGGCGATGCGCAGGCTACGGCGCGCAGGCGAAGGCGCGGGCGCACTCACACTCGCAGGCACAGGCACAGGCGACTCCTCAGGGGCTTCAGAGTGTTTGCTCACCCTGCTCAGGCTACGCTGTAACCATGACAAAGGAACGCGCCCCGCAGACCATGAAGCCTGCAACGGCCGCCCAAAAACTTGGCGTTTACTTGCCAGCAACCCCCGCAGATTTTCAGACGGCCACCATCACTCGCAGTGAACTTGATGCCCTCAACGCTGAACCGCCCGCCTGGCTCGTCGACTTGCGCGCCAACGGCCCTCACCCGCGCCCGGTTATCGCCGGAAAGTTGGGTATTTCTAACGCCGGCCTCGCTCGCGGGGGAGTCGACGATGCTTTGACGAGCGCCGAGATTCAAGCCCTCCTGCAGAGCCCACCACAGTGGCTCGTTCAGGAGCGCGCCACCCAGGCCGAGGTTCGCGCCGAGAAAGTTCGTGTCAAAGAGCGTGACGCCGAGCGTCGCTCCCGCGCCGATGTCGACCCCGCGCGTTACCGCCCGAGCGAGAACTAGTTCGCGATGAGTACCCCTGAGCTCTCGAACTCTCCCGAGCACCCTGACCCCACGCTGATCAGAAATCAGCCGTCGCTCACCACGTCTTCCGGGCTGATTTGGCTCGTCGTCGGCGGTCTTTTTGCTGCCATTTCCATTGTGGTGCTCGCTTTCTTGGTGGGGCTTCAGCCTGCTGGGCTCGCGCTCGGCGGCATCATCGCCACCGCTGTGCTTTATCTGTCGATGATTCTGGTGCGCCTTTTTGTGGCTCGCCCGCGCCTACGGTTGGGCCTGTTGGCCACTGCGATGTTGCTGATGGCAGCGATCACGCTCGGCTGTACTCTGCTGATCAGCATCGACACCTGGAATCTTTAACCCTCTAGGTTCATCTCCGAAAGTTTTTTGATGTCTCGCAGCCCGTTCTCTGGAAGCCCCGTCTCCGCCTCACCGTATGAGGTGCTGGGGGTCAGCTCGTCGGTGAGCACCGAAGAACTTCGGCGTGCTTACCGCAAAGCTCTGCGCGAAACCCATCCGGACACCGGCGGCGACCCCCGCAGATTCGTGGCCACCCAGAGTGCGTGGGAACTGGTCGGCACGCCGACTGCTCGTGCTCTGTATGACCGTGGTCACGGTCACGGTCACGATCACGGAGGTGGTGGCAGCGCGACTGGCGGCGGGGCCGCAAACGGTAGCAGCACGGGTGGCTCCACAACGTTTGCCGCCCAACCCGAGCGCAAGGCTCGGGAGGATCGACCGCAGGCTCGTTCGAGCGGGCATCCGGGCGGATGGTACCGGGAGCAGTACCTTTCTCACATGCGCGAGTGGGTGGGACGTGGAGTGGAAATCGATGATCCTTACGATGCGGCGTTGGTGCGGAGCGCGCCCCGCGACATCCGTTACCTGTTGGCCTCGGCGATCGCGGAGGAAGACTCTGCGCGCACGCTTGCCACGTTGGGAATAGCTTTCACTCTCTGGCACGACGTTGCGACCGGAACTGCCGATGGTGCGGATGCCGGAAAGATCGACCACATTGTGCTCGGCCCGACCGGGTTGTTTGCGCTCCTGTCTGAAGATTGGGGAGGCCCTGTGAAGGTGCGCCGGGGCGAGGTTATTGGCGAAACTCTGGCACCGGGGGAGCAGCCGGTGAACACGCTGTCGTTGCGTGCACGCTGGCTAGCGAGGGCCGCGAGGGTCAAGTTCTCTACCCTGATTGTGGTGGCCCCGGATGACGCGACTCCGGCCCCCATGATTGAGCTCGGAAAGATTCGCGGTGTGCCGGCAGTGCTGGTGCAGCACTCGGCGCTGCCCAACTTTCTGCGTACCGGTTTGCCCAGCGCCGCCGTTGTCGGCGGAAATGAACTTTTTGATGTCCGAACACGGCTGCAATCCAGCGTGCGGTTCGTATAATTCTTGCATTCACTACTACTGCAACTTCTGAATAATCCGAGAAGCGAGTGATCAGATTAAAATCGTCAGCTACAACCTTCGCAAGAATCACGCGAGTGCGGAACTCGAGGCGCTAGTCGCGGCCCACGACGTCGACGTGTTGTGCCTCCAGGAGGCTGATACCAGCCTGAGCCCTGCCAGGGTAGGAGATTTGGTGTTGGCTGACTCCACCAAGCTCAATCGTTTGGGGCTCGCCATCTACTATCGCGAGAGCCGTTTTACGGCCCACGAGACGAAGACGTTTGCCCTCAAAAAGTCTCTCCACGACCGGGTGTTGTCGCCCGCGCACGAGCGCGTGATTGCGACCCGAATGTTCGACAACAAGTATCAGCGCGAACTTGTGGTGGCCTCGTTCCACGCAGCACCCCTCACGGCAACGAACTCCCTTCGTCGCAATCAGATTCAGGCGGCGCACGTTGCGCTCAGTGACTTGAGCGCCGGGCATCCGAACGTCATGGTGGGGGACTACAACTACCCGCTTTTTCGCAACAACTTGAGTTCAAAACTGCTTGAAACCGGCTACGACATGTCGACCAGTAACTTGCCGACCTACATTCGGTACCGCTTCTTTCGAGGGCACTTCGACTTTGTGACTTCCGTCGGGATGACCGTTGACAGCGTCGAAACGTTGCCCCGCGGTCTCTCCGACCACCTGCCGATTCTGATCTCGGCGCGGTTTAAGGATGCGGCCGGAGTCGTAGCCGCCTGAAATTCCAGCTGCGAGGGCGGGGATGCGTACACTGTCTCACCCAGTCAGTTTCTCTGGCGGATGGCACTCTCACCCTCATCGGGATGATCATGTTGGCGGACGACACCCGTGCTCTGCAGATCGGCCCGTCGGGCCTGCCTGTGAGGCTTGCACGTCAGGTGCGGATCGCGGTTGCTGGCCTGGTTGTGTAGTTTCGCCCGCGGGGGGAAGTCCATGTGAGCTCACCACCGCCGAGTTGCTTGATGGTCCAGCCGGTGTGGTGTTTGACGTGATGGTGGTTTGCGCACAGGTGGGCGAGGTTATCGTGTCGGGTGGAACCGTGATGTTGCCAGTCGATGGTGTGGTCGACTTCGCACTGCTGGGCGCGGCGACCGCACCCGGGAAATCGACAGTGCTCATCCCGCACACGCAGCCATCGCCGCAGATCTTTCGGAACCACGTAGCGATCCCGCCCCACCGACAACACCGCGCCTGTCTCGGGGTGGGTGAGCAGGCGCATGAAGCTGGGAGCGTTCGCACACAGTCGGCGGGCGGTATCGGCGTCAATCGGGCCGTACCCTTCAAGGTTGGCGGGTTCGTCATCAAGCCCGAGCATGGTGAGCACCGGCACTGTGACAAGCACGGTAGCGCGGATACCACGGCCCAGGCTGGTGCGGTCGTTCGAGTTGCGGTCGTTCGAGTTGCGTTCGTTCGAGATGCGGTCGTTCGAGTTGCGTTCGCTGGAGATGCGGGCGTGCGAGTTGCGGTCGCCCGAACTGCGGTCAGCTAGACCTGAATCAGTGGCGGCAATCGAGCCATCGATAAGCAGATCGGTGAAAATATCGGCGATCAGTTGGACGCGTGTGCGAGTCTCAACCGTGCTGGTCTGTGTTGAGCGTGAATCACCAGGGCCGGTATTGCTACTGCCGGTATTGCTAGGGCTGGTATTGCTACTGCCGGTATCGCCAGTGCCCGTGTCGCCAGTGCCCGCATTGTCGGCACCTTCATTGTCCGTGCCGGTATTGCCGCTGCGACTGAGCCCAGCCGCGATGTCGATGAGGCGGTTATCGATCGCGATTGCTTCGGCGGCGGGGAGGTAGGCATTGAGCCAAGCCATTCCGTCACGATCGGGGGTGATTGACACGTGGCGATCGTTGAGGCACCTGCGGTGGCGTATCGCGAGCGAGTCAGGATGCATGCGCTCACGCAGAACTCGGGCTTTGCTTTCGAAGCGTGCCACCGTGAGTTCGCGCGCAGCGGGCACTACGGCTAGTTCGAAATCGTGCCGTGATGACGCGGGCAGGGTGTCGGCATGGCCGATGATCGACTGTGCGTGACGATAGCTGATCTCGCCGTTTTGCAGCGCAACGAGGGTTGCAGGTAATTCGTGGGCGAGAGAGCGGCTGTGCGAGATGAGAGTCTCGGTGGTGCGTTCCGGAAGCCTTAGAGCACACGCAAGTTCTGTGACGAACTCCCGGTGAGCGACGGTTGCGGCGTCCCACCCGCCAGGCCGTGTCGTGGATGTTGCGTGCGCGGTGACCTCACTCCACTCTCGGGCCTGATCGATGAGCCGCGCGCGGTAGGCGCTGACCGAGGCGATCATTGCCTCGGTCGCGACGATGGCATCAAGCACCTCGTGCATGGTGTCGCTCATCGTGGCGTAGAGCCCGGGCGCTGCTGCCGCAACGGCTGCTGTTCTCATGGTTACAGTAGACACTCAACCACCGACATTCGGGTGCGCGGCTACGAGAGTCGCGGCCCACGCTTGCACCGCGTGAGGATCGCATCTCCTCGACTGATTGTCACTACGCCGAGCACCACGACGGCGCCACCGATGAGCTCGGCGACAACCGGCAGCTCACCCAGCCAAACGTAGGCGATAAGCACGGCGACTGGCGGCACCAGATAGAGCAACGATGTTGAGGTTGCAATGGGGAGTCTCGCCACGGCGTACCCCCACAGCACGAAGCCAACCGCCGAGGGTAGCAACCCTAGGTAGATGGCGCTGAGCCACGCGGGAGTGCTTGCGCTGACCAGTTCGTGCCACCCAAACGGCAGTAGGGGCAGTGTCATCACGGTGCCGGCAATCATCGCGTACGTTGCCACTTCGAGGCCGGTGTAACGACGAAGCAGTGGGCGAGTGAGCGGGTGGTAGATGCCCTGCACAATGGTCGCGGCGACAACGATCCAGACGGTGTTGGAGAGGCTCACCCCGGTGCGGGCGATGCAGACCACCAGCACGCCACCAATGGCGATGGCGCTGCCGACGAGTTTGAGCACGCTGAGGCGTTCGCGAAAGAAGTAAGCCGCTATTGCCACACTCACCAGTGGGGCAGCGGCGACGATCAGGCTCGCGGTGCCTGCTGGAACACCGAGTTCGCCCCAGTTCAGAAGCAACTGGTAGCTGGTCATCCCGAAGAAGCCGCAAGCCAGAATTAGCGGGAGGTCTTTTTTCGCGGGGATTCGCACCTTGAGCAGTGGAGCCACGGCGAGGAGGGCGACGGCGGCGACAACGAGGCGCACCAGCGAGAGCCCAATCACGCCGAGTTCGGGGGAGGCTACCCTGATCGCCGGAAAGGCGCTCGCCCACAGAAGCACAACGCCAAGCCCCGCCAGTAGTACAGAAATGGATGTGGCTGGCGTGATGGTTGCTGTGGTGCTGGCTGTTTGGCCTTGCTCGCTCATGGCGCCCCGTGTTCGTAACGTGAAAACCCCAGCCCGCGAAGGCTGGGGTTTGTGCACTGTCTCAACCAGTACCCACCGGCCTTAGCCGGAAGTTCTCTTGAATTGTAGCTGGCGGTCTCGAACCTATCTACCGTGATTCTGCCTCGAAAGCGGCGATCTCCTCGAGGATGATCGGCGCTGCACTGGTTGCTGCGTGAATCCCAATCACGCTGGCGATTTCTAAAACCTCGAGAATCTCATCGACGGTTGCTCCGTAGCGCAACGCGTTCTCAAGGTGGAGCTTTGCCCCGCGCTCATACAAGTGGGTTGCAGCCAAGTCGAAAGCGACGTAGATGAACTCCTTGATTTTTGGCTCTAATGTTCCGTGAGTCCAGGAGACTGAAGAAAAATCGGTGTAGGCCTCTAAAAATTCTGGGTCAAGCTCGAGAGTGTCATCCCAAGTCTTGTTCCAGTAGCCACGCTTTTCGGTGAATTCGGCTTTCACCTTTTCTTGATACTCCGTCAGCGGCGCCTTGTCAGCGCGCAACCCTTGCTCGTCGAGAACTTCAACCAGAATCGGAACGCCCACATTCATGGCATGAATTCCCAGTGTGCTCGCGAGTTCGACGACCTCCATGATTTCGGCTGGGGTAGCGCCGAGCCTCAGTGCAGCTCGGACGTGTTGGCGGACGCCTGGTAAGTACATGTGGGTTGCCGCGCAGTCAACGGCGATGTAGATGAACTCCTTCACCTTGTCATCGAGTTTGTTCTTCTTCCACGGCACCATCGACATGGTGAGGTAGCCGGCGAGGAATTCGGGATTCAGTTGAAGGATCGCCTCCCAGGATTCACTCCAGGATCCTCGCTGTTCAATGAAGTCGTTCTTGACAGCTTGTTGACGAATGGATAGTTGCATTGTCTTCTTCCTCGAACATCGTGCATGGTTGAAAGACTGAGCCGGCCACGAAAAGCCGAAAGTGGTGGGTTCTAGCTGTCAAAGGCCGATAGCGCGGTGCGCGCAGCATTGCGCACGTGAGCCGCGTTGAGTTGGGTTGCCAACGAAACGTTTCGATCAGAGACGGCGGCGACAATACCGTCAATCTCAGCCACTGCTTCACGTGCGCGTCCCGGGTAGGACAGTGACGTTGCCCGCATCACATGAACCCTGGCCTGAATCTGTTCAATGAGTTGACGAAGCGGTTCGCTGCGTGCCCCGGCGATGAGCACGGCGTAAATAGCATTTTTTGCTGCCAGCGACGCGACAATATCGTTCGGTTGGTTTTCTGAGACAGCACGGTAGTTCGCGGCTGCGAAACGCAGTTGTTCCAACTCCGCGTCGGTGCCGCGTTCAATAAATCGTTGAACGAGAAGTGACTCCAGCGATGCCCGAACCTCGTAGAGGTCTGCAGCCTCGTCGTGGGTTGGTTTGGTGACAATCGCTCCGCGCTGGGGGACGACGGTTACCAAGCCTTCGGACGAGAGCTCCCTGAGGGCTTCCCGGATGGTGGTGCGCGACACTCCCAACTGCTCCATCAACTCGCGCTCGATGAGTCGCTGGCCCGGTTTGAGGTCCAATCCGGTAATAGCGCTCCGCAATCGCTCAGTGACCTGCTGGCGAAGAGGAGCGGCCACGCGCCCCAACGGCGTCGACGTCCACGATTTATCCTGCTGATCGCTCATGCTCACAGTTTTCCTTTGCAACTTTGGAGAGTCTCAATCATGCTCATGTTGGCACAGTTAGTGCTCTTTCGCGCTCGCCACCCACCGAGCAATCTCGGTGTGATCCGCGGTCGGCGGCAGTTCGGAAGCTGCCTTCTCCCACAGCGCTACCGCGGCTTTGCTCAGTGGTGCAGCCACGCTCACCTGATCTGCTAACGCCACGGCAATCTTCATATCTTTGAGCATCAACGCGAGGCCGAATCCTGAGTTGAAAGTTCCCGGCAGAATGAAGTTTGGCCACTTGTTTTCCGTTGAACCACTTTTTCCACTCGAGCCGTTGACAATTTGCAGCATCAACTCAGGGTCGACTCCGAAGCTTTGCCCGGTTAGGAGCGCCTCGCTACTGACCAGTAGGTGCGTGGCCGACATGAGGTTGTTGAGCGCTTTGACAGCGTGCCCGGCACCAACAGGGCCAGCGTGTTTAACCGTGCCGAGCACCGCGAGCACCGGTGTTGCTTCGGCAAGGTCACCCTCAGTGGCACCGACCATGATGGTCAGTGTGCCCTTGGTTGCTCCCGAGACACCACCAGATACTGGGGCGTCGATCAGCCGCAGACCGTGTTCGGCCAATGTCACTGCAAGGGCCTTCGTTCGGGTCGGTTCGCTCGAACTCATATCGACAACCAAGGCGCCAAGGGTTACAGCGTCGAGAACAGCGGGCGCAGTGATGACGCTCTCCACTATGGCTGAATTGGGCAACATCAGAATGATCAGCTCGGCACCGGTGACGGCCTGCTCCGGTGAATCGCAGTCGATTCCGCCATCCGCGGCCAAAGCCTTTCGGGCTGCCGCGGACAGATCGAACCCGCGCACCTCGTGACCGGCGACGAGTAGCTGGCTTGTCATCGGGTTACCCATGTTGCCGAGACCGATAAAGGCAATGACACTCATCGGGTTACGCCGCCTCTGCTTTGATGTCGTTCAGTACCTTTTCGGCGACCCGAGTAGCTTCGAGGGCGGCGGGCACACCGGCATAGATGGCCGTCTGTAGCAGGATCTCCTGGATCTCTTGCTCGGTCACACCATTGGTGACAGCGCCTCGCACGTGCAGGCCGAGCTCATGCATCCTGTTCATCACCGTGAGCATCGCGATATTGAGCATGCTTCTGGTGCGGTTGTCGAGTCCGTCTCTAGTCCAGACCGCACCCCAGCAGTATTCCGTGACCAACTCCTGAAGCGGGCGCCCAAACTCGGAACCCTGCTGAAGGGAGCGCTCCACATGGCTCGCGCCAAGCACCTCCTTGCGCTTCGCAATTCCCTCGTTGTAGGTGTCGTCGTGGCTGTCCTGCTTTTTCATTGTTCTAGTCTTTTCTGAGTAGGGGAGTGATCGAGTATTCGACATCGGTGACGGGTTCTGCCCATGACGTCACACCGAGGGAAATGGCGGTGTGGGTCAGAAACGAGTCGGGAGCGGCTCCGTGCCAGTGTCTCTCGCCTGGCGGGCACCAGACGGTGTCACCGGCGTTGAGAATTCGCGGAGATTCTTCGTTGCCCGCCTGGATGAGACCCCTGCCGGCGAGAACCTGAATGATCTGACCGTTTTCGTGATGGTGCCAGAAAGTGCGAGCGCCTGGGGTGAAATTCACGGTGTTGATTGTGACCCCGTCGGTGGCAGCCATTGTGAGATAGGGGAAAGCTTCGCCGCTGAATTGCGAACCAGGTTTGCCCGCTGTGCCGTCTTGGACGGGACCGTTAATTACTCGCATTACGCGCCCTTCTTGATGTGGTCGTGAGCGTCGCCGTCGTAAATGCCGCCAGCGAACAGGCGGATACCGCCGGAAACATCGCCGAGAGCATCCACCACGGTGTTGCTGATTTGGTCTGCGTAGCCCAGAGAGTTTGCAAGTCCAAAGCTGGCGATTGGGCCGGCAGAATTGGGGCTGGCCACTCCCAGATCATTGGTGAGTTCGACATACGCCAACACGTCCTTCATCATCAGCGCGTTCGTCAGCCCACCCTTGAGGTAGTCGCCTTTGATGATTTTTGGGAAACGCTCGGTGGAGGCGAAGCTCACTCCAGAACTGTTGTTGATGACGTTCAGAAGCACCTCAAGGTCAAGCCCGGCCTTTTTGCCGACAATCATTGCCTCAGCGGTCGCAGCGAGGGTGATCGCATTGAGGAAGTTGTTGATCAGCTTTGTCGTGTGGCCTGCTCCAGAATCACCCGTGTAGTAGATCTGGCGGGAGAAGTACTCAAGCGTAGGTCTGGCCAGTTCAAGAATCTTCTCGTCGCCACCGACCATGAGCACGAGCGCACCCTTTTCTGCGGCAGCTGCTCCACCAGAGATGCCGGCATCGAGATAGCTGGCGCCGGTTTCGGCGACTCGGGCGGCGATCATCCGGGTGGATGGGGGAGCAGAGGTGCTCAGGTCGACCACGATCTGCCCTGGGCGAAGATGCGCAAGGACGCTGTCGGCCCCTGCTTCTCCGTTGGCTCCCAGCATGACGGCTTCAACGACACTGCTCTTGGGGAGAGACAACAAGATGATGTCAGTATTGTCGACAACGTCGGTGGCGGAGGTTGCGAGGGTCGCGCCGACGGCAGTGACATTCGCGGTGACGGGGTCGCTCCCCAATACTGCTGCGCCGGTGGCGGTGATGCACTTTGCCATCCGGCCGCCCATATTTCCCAGGCCGATGAACCCAATTCGCAGGTCAGTCATGCGCGAGCGCTCCCCACGTTGTTTCCGTACATTGCGTCATCCATAGCGGTGGTGTCCCAGGCGCCGGCGCCACCGGAGGGGCGCACGGGGTTGACGATTGTCGCGCCACCATCGGCCGAGATGACCTGACCGGTGACATAGGTTGCGTCGTCACTGAGAAGATAAGCAACGACTCCGGCTATTTCTTCGGCCCGCCCGGCGCGGCGCATCGGGGTTGTGCTGGCCCGGCGCTCCATGTCGTTTTTGCCGCCGCTGGTGCTTTCGGCTCCGGCAAACAGGTCGGTTGGTACGATTCCGGGAGCTACAGCGTTGACCCGGATTCCCAAGGGGCCGCCATAGACCGCCGCCCCCCGAACGAGCCCCACCACCGCGTGTTTTGAGGTGTGGTAGGCCAGCAGGTCGGATGATCCGCTGAGACTGGCGATGGAGGCCGTCACCACGATGTTCCCGACCGACTGCTGGAGCGCGAACTGCCGGAAGGCCGCGCGGATGCCGAGAAACTGTCCGCGGACATTGACGTCCATCACCCGGTCGAAATCGTCGACCTCGATGTCGGGAAGGTTGGCGAACTTGCCAAAAATGCCCGCGTTCAGGTGGAAGAAGTCGACCGTGCCGAAGGTGTCGATCGCTCGTGCCATGTAGTGGGCGACATCCGCTTCTTGGGAAATGTCGGCTCCGACCGCGATCGATCGCGTGGGAAGCGATGCCGCAACAGCCGTGGCGGCTTCCTCGTTGATGTCGACCAGCACGACGTGCGCTCCGTCGGCAGCCAGTCGCTCGGCTGAGGCTTGCCCGAGGCCACCAGCAGCTCCCGTGACGATGGCGACTTTTCCGGCGAATCTTTGGTTATTCATGAAGCTCCTTTGCAGTTCCGATCGTGGCGGAGAGGCCAGCAAGCGGGCCCGTCGTGACGGCCGTGAATCGTTCAATGGTCGAGGGGTCATGGCCCGTAACGAGGTGAGTCGCGGTTGTCTCCATGAGGCGCCGCACCGTGTCGAAGCCGGCGTACATCTCTTTGACGTCGTTGACGAACATGAACGGGAGGTCTTGTTCGTATTCTTCGTAATAGTGGATGGCATCGGAGGCCAGGATGACCTCACCCGCGTTCGTTTTTACGGTGACAATCACCTGGCCGGGCGTGTGCCCACCTACGCGGGTGACGCTGATGCCCGGTGCAAGTTCATAACTCTCATCGAAGGTCTCAACGCGTTCTTGACTTACTGCCTCGGCGAGGTAGTTCAATTCGTCGACCTCGATCGAGTGTTTGAACTGACGGCGCTCTGCGAACTCGCTCAACCAGAAGTCGAGTTCTGCTTGAGCGATCACGATGCGCGAGTTGGGGAACAAGTTCAGGTTGCCAATGTGGTCGTAATGGGCATGGGTGACAACGATGTCGAGCGTGGAGTCAACATCGACGCCCAATGCTTCGTAGGCTGCCAGCGGCGAGATCAGGAACGTTCTGTTCCGGACCTCGCCACCGCGCTTGGAGAACCCAGTATCGACAAGCAAGGTCCGCTCTGAGTTTCTGACCACCCAGAAGAAATAGTCCATTTCTATGGGGTCATCGGCTAGTTCGTTGATATGAAAATTCAAATACACGTCGCTTTTGGTGGTGCTTCGGGTACCGAATTTTACGATCGTGACCTCGTAGTTGTCGTAGGTCATGGCGCTAAGCCGTGACTTTCTCGGCGGGTGCGTCACGCTTCTGGATCTTCTTGTCCCAGCCGACGTCTTCGCTGAAGATGTCCTGTTTACTGCTCTCGGGAAGCCACTTCAGCAAGACGATGAGCGCGATGAGGGCAACTAGGACCTGGTAGAAAGCCGGTGCAATCGCACTACCGGTGCTCAAGGCAAGGAAGGCACCGATGTACGGGCCGGGGCCAGCGATGAAAGCGAGAGCGATGTTGAAGCCGATCGCACTTCCGGTGGCTCGGCTCGAAGCGGGAAAGAGTTCGACGAGCATCACGACGGTGGTAACGGAGACCAAGCACTGAACGCAGCCCAAGAGAATCAGACCGAACACAATGAGGATGGGGTTCCCCGTGCTCATCATCATGAAGACAGGAATGGGCAAAACGATATAGCCGACAGTTCCGATGAGGTTAGGGATTCTGCGACCAAAACGGTCGGAGATTACTCCGGCGATCGGGCAGAGAACCATGTAGACGAGTAGGCCTATTCCGCTCAGCAGTAGAGCGCTTGGTCGCGCAATGTTGAGGGTGACCTCGAGGTAGTTCACGACGAATGTCGCTAGGTAGTAATAACCGAGTCCTTGCACTGCCGCGAAGCAGATGGTGAGCCCAACCGCCTTGAGGTTCCGACGAGTCTTTGGAGCCGCCAATGTTCCGCTGGCGCGCGCAATCTTGATCTGCTTGAACACGGGAGTGTCGTCAAGTTTCAGGCGAACGTAGAGTCCGACCAGCGCCAACGGTCCTGCCGCCCAGAAGGGTATCCTCCAGCCAAAGTCGAGGAGTTGTTCGGTGGTGAGAATGAAGTTGAGCCAGAGAGCAAAACCGCTTCCGACCACTGTGGCGAGTGCCGCAGTTGCGGAAATCACGCTCGCGTAGGTAGCGCGACGATTCTTCGGCGCACCTTCGATGAGGTAGGCGGCCGAGCCGGTCCATTCGCCGCCAGCGGAGAGCCCTTGAAGGCAACGCAGAAGGACGAGAAGAATAGGCGCCACAATTCCGATGGCGTCAAACGTCGGAATAAAACCAATGAGGGTGGTCGAGACTCCCATCGCAAGCACCGAGATACTCAGCGCTGCTCTTCGGCCGTACTTGTCACCGATTGGGCCCAGGATGAAACCGCCGAGGGGTCGCATGAGGAAGCCGACAGCGAATACGGCTAGGGAGGCGAGCAGAGCGACTGCTGGGCTGTCACCCGCGAAGAACAGCTGCCCAATGATGACGGCGAAGAAACCGTAAATGGCGAAGTCGAACCATTCCATGAAATTCCCGATACCGACAGCAAATGTGGCTTGACCAAGTTTCTGGTGCTCGGTTTCTGGCTGTGGATTGTTCGCTGGTTCTGTTACTGCCTTTTTCACTGGCTACCCCTTCGTAACGTCTGGTGCGGGTCGCGTCAATGCGGAACCCACTACTAGCGATTGTATGACAGTCCTACCATGTGTCAAATTGCACCAGGGCCAGCACTGCCCTCTAGTGGCGCATTAGAGCCCACGTTGACATCCGCCGAACGAGCAGAGAGACTCAGTAAGGTTTTGTACGACGAACCGACGGTATGAAAATACTTGAGCACGACCATCCGGCGATGCACCGCGGCATCCCGATGTGAAGCGAAGGGGCTTGTGATGGAAACGAAGAGAGTGCACGAGAAAGCATCCGCGGGGGAGGTCCCGCCGAGCATGAAAAAGACGGCCCTAGCGGTCGGAATCGGCAACTTTATGGAATGGTTTGATTGGGGACTCTACGGATTCTTCGCCACAGTCATCGGTGTTCAGTTCTTCGCCGAGTCCACTCCCGCGGTCGGCCTACTCTCGGCCTTAGCCGTCTTCGCAGTGGGCTTTTTCTTCCGGCCACTCGGTGGTTTCATCCTCGGCCCGATCGGTGATAGATACGGTCGTCGAGTAGCGCTTTCAATCGCGATCTTGTTGATGGGACTCGGCACCACAGCAATCGGGTTGTTGCCCACGTATGCTCAGATCGGAATCTGGGCGCCGATTCTGTTGGTCTTCTTCCGTTGCATTCAGGGGTTGTCAACCGGGGGAGAAGCGACCGGAGCAAATGCCTTCATGGTCGAAAGCGCGCCCAAACACATGCGCGGCCGTTTCGGGAGTATTAATTCCGCATCGTCGGCGCTGGCACTCGTTACCGCGAGCCTGATTGCCTTGGCGCTCACCGCAAACCTTTCGCCCGAAGAACTATCGAGTTGGGGCTGGAGAATCCCCTTCTTGATGGGGGCTCCGTTAGCGATTGCCGGGTTGTATCTGCGGCTCAGACTCCAGGACACCCCGGTTTTTGAGACGCTCAAAAATGAGAACCGGATTGATCGCTCATCCCTCTGGTCCAAGATTCGCAAAGACATTCGACCGATTCTTCTGACTCTCGCCATTGGCGCTGTGCAGGGAGTCGGCTACTACTACTTGGCCACCTACGCGGTGAACTTGCTGACCGTCTCCGTCGGGCTCGAGCGGGAGACCGCGCTCGCGCTGAGCTGTATCGCGCTGGTGATCTACCTGGGGTTCTGTCTCCTCGCCGGTGTCCTCATTGATCGCTTTGGGAGGCGCAAACCCAACATCGCGGGCACAATCGGCTTCATAGTGCTTCTCCTCCCGGCCTTCCTGATGTTGGACACCGGCAGTTTTCCTCTCATCATTGCGGGCCTAGTTCTGATCGGTGCCTGCCAGTCGTTGGTGAGCGTTTCGACGGTCGTCCTCATGGTCGAGCTTTTTCCAGCGAGTTCGAGAGCCAGTGGCAGCGCCACGGGATTCAACTTTTCGACAGTGCTCATCGCTGGCCCCGGGCCGTTCGTCGCCGCCTGGTTGGCGGCCTCAACTGGTAGTGCTGTCGCTCCGGCCGCCTATCTCATCGTTGTTTCGTTGTTCGCGCTTCCCGCACTGCTGCGTTGGTTGCCGGAGACAAAGGGGCGCGATCTGCACAGTAGCGAGCTCATCGCACACACGGCCGGACACAAGGAGAACTCATGACCCCCCAAACGAAAGCAAACTCGTCCGCCAAGATGTCGCCAAAGAAGATTCTCGTGGCGAGCGTAATCGGCAACACTCTCGAGTTCTACGATTTTCTGCTCTACGGAACTATTTCTGCACTGATATTTCCGACATTGTTTTTTCCGACAGCGGAGCCCGGCGTCGGTTTACTGCTGTCCCTTTCGACCTTCGCGGTCGGCTTCTTTGCTCGCCCCATTGGTGCGGCGTTCTTCGGTCACCTTGGGGATCGAATTGGTCGCCGCCGAACCCTCATGATGACCCTCGTTCTCATGGGCGCGGCAACTATTCTCATCGGATTACTCCCGACCGTTTCTCAGGTGGGGATCTGGGCTCCTATCGGCCTTGTACTTCTCCGCTTGATTCAAGGCTTTGCCGTTGGTGGGGAATGGGGCGGCGCCGTTCTCATGATCTCTGAGTCGGGTCACGCGCTGCGCGCGGGGCGAGGCACCAGCTTTGTTCAGCTCGGTTCACCACTAGGACTGCTTCTGGCGAATGGCGCCGTGCTTGCGACCGTCACCCTGACGACCGATGAACAGTTTCTCGCGTGGGGCTGGAGAATTCCATTCTTGGCGAGTGCCGCCCTCTTGGTCGTGGGAATCTTCATTCGGATCCGGTTGGAGGAGACTCCCGTGTTCGTTGAGCTCGAACGTGCTGGCAAAGTGGACAAAGCCCCAGTCGCGAGTGTGTTCCGAAAACAGTGGCGTGCTTTGTTGATTGGTGTTGGTGCTACCGCGGTGACCTTCGGCGGTTATTACGTTTTCACCATTGTCAGCGTTACCTACTTAGCTCAATTAGGAGTCGACGCGTCGGTAGTGCTCACCGGCCTTGTGATCGGCAGCGCGCTTTCGATCCCTGTGATCCTCTTCACCGGGAATTTGTCGGATCGAATTGGGCGTCGCCCGATTTACCTCATCGGTTCAGTGCTGACGGCTGTCTGGGCTTTCGCATTCTTCCCGTTGTTGGACACGCAGTCGCCGACGATTATCATCGCAACCGTTGCTGCGGCGATGATGATTTGGTCAGTTATTTACGGGGCTCAGGGAGCCTTCCTTCCGGAACTTTTCCCTGTCGCACTTCGGTACACCGGCTCGTCTCTAGCTTTTCAACTCGCCAGTGCCCTCGGGGGCCTCGTACCATTAGCAACCGTGGCTCTTCTCGGAGCTTTCACTACGACAGTCGCCGTTTCGATGTTCGTGCTGGGCACGGCGATTATCTCGTTCATGGCTACGATGGCGTCACGAGAAACGGCCCCTGCGTTGCAGAAGAGCGAAGATTAAACCTTTGATTCGCTGCCGGTTTGGGCCATGAAATAATGATGTGCGTAAACCGGCGGTGAACCGAGCGTCCGTCGTCGTTTCCTGCGAGACCAATGGAGTGTGAAGTGGCCGATTTTCTGTATTCCGTGGAGCGCGAGGTCGCGCATCCGGTTGCTGACGTCTGGGATGCCTGGACAACGGCCGCATCCATTGAGCAGTGGTACCACCCAACCGTTCTGGCCTGTGTGCCCGGCTTAACAGTGTCGGAGCTCCGCGTTGGTGGGCTGTGGAAGGTTGCCATCGATGTGCCGATGAACGACATCGTCGCCCACTTCTATGGGCAGTATTCCGAAGTCTCACCGCACGAGTTGCTCGCCCATTCGATGCACTACACGCAGTCACGTGATGACTTCGATGAGGCGGACATGGGAACCCCGGCGCACCGTGTCGTGGTCGACTTCGAGGATCGTGGCGACTCCAGTTGGGTGAGATTTTCGCAGTACGGCGAGCTACCCGAAGGCCAGGCCGAGCAGGCGCAGGCTGGGATGGAAAGCTACCTCGACTCCCTTGAAGCTTTTCTGCAGCACAGTTAGCTCGCGCAAGACGAGGTCGCAGCGAAACGCCCGCCAGCGCAGTGCGCAGGCGGGCGTTTAGCGTTCAGCCTTCAACAAACGGGCTATGCGGCCTCGCTGACCTTTCCCTGACGGATGCTCAGGCGACGTTGTGCACGCGCAGCAACCACCGAATCGTGGCTGACCACGATGAGGGTGAGCCCGCGGTCACGCCACAAGCCTTCGAGAAGGTCCATGATCTCGTCGCGGGTTTCCTCGTCCAAGTTTCCGGTGGGCTCGTCGGCCAGAAGAACGGTGGGTTCCTTTACCAGTGCACGCGCGATCGCGACCCGCTGTTGCTGCCCGCCAGAGAGTTCGAACGGTCGGTGATCGAGTCGGTCACCGAGTCCAACCGCGGTGAGCGCTGCAGAGGCGCGGGCTTTGCGATCGGCGGAAGAAATTCCCAGTGGTTCGAGTGCCGTTTCCACATTTTCTTGGGCACTCAGTGTGGGAATCAGGTTGAAGCCCTGGAAGATGAATCCGATTTCTTGAGCTCGAATCGTTCCGAGTTTGCTGTCGCCAAGTTTCGTCAGCTCTGAGGTTCCCAGTGTGACGGTTCCGGCACTTGGTCGATCGAGGGCCCCGAGCATCTGGAGCAGGGTTGACTTTCCGCCACCGGTCGGGCCTTGGATGGCGACCATCTGGCCGTCGGGGATACTCAGGGTGACGTCATCCAGCGCGACGATTGTTCGCTTGCCCTGGCTGTACTTCTTGGTCACGTTTGTTAGTTCATACATGGTGTGATCCTCACAACATCGATACGGGGAAAATTAGGTTTAGGCGATGCTGCGGAGGGCTTCAGCGGGACGCAGTCTCGCTGCGCGCCAGCCCCCGAAAGCACCAGCGAGAAGCCCGCCGAGAACGGCCAAGCCCACTGCGATGAGGATCACCGAGATGCTCACCGGAGCAGTCAGGACGACGTTGCTGGTAACAGCCGCGGCAACACGGCCACCGAAACCACCACCGGCGCCAGCACCAGCGCCACCGAAGCCGGGACCACCAAAGCCAGCGCCGCCGAAGGCGCCTGCCGGGCGAACAGCATTCACCAAGGTTGCACTGGCCGAGAGGGTCGGCGCAATGATATTGATCACCAGAATGCCGATCAGGCCAAGGGCGATTCCGGCGGCACCACCGATGAGTCCCTGAACGAGGGATTCGCCGGTGATCTGCCCAACAACGCGCCGGTTAGACCAACCGATCGCTTTGAGGGTGCCGAATTCGCGAGTGCGGCGTGTGACGCCCGAGATGGTGAACAGGATGGCGATCAAGAACGCCGCGGCGAGCACGATTAGTGATAGCCAGAGTCCAAGATTTGTGACGAGGGTGGAGGCACTGGCGAGAGAACCGGAGACGTTGGAGGCAAGCTCGGCTTGCGTCTTGACTGTGGCATCGGGCAAGGCTTTGGTGATGTCGGCTTGAATCGTGGAAATTGCAGTGGAGGAGGATGCCTGCACGTAGACGTCGGAGACTTGGTCGGTGAGACCGGAAAGCGACTGGGCCACATCCAGTGGAATGTAGACGTTGGCGGCAGTGGCTGCGTTGGCACTGGAGGCGCTGACAAGGCCTACCACGGTGAAGTCGTTGGACGCGATGGCGACGGTGCCGCCGACTGCGATGCCAGCGGTGGTGGCATAGTTTGCGTCGAGCACCGCCGTGTGGGTACCAGCATCCGCTGTGGTCAACGTGCGACCAGTGGTAAGGGTGAGCGATGAGAGTGGGCCGACAGCTTTGGCGGTCGGGTTGATGCCCAACACACTGAAGGAGTCAACGCTGAAGGCGCTTCCGCCGGCCCCATCGGCGCCGCCTGCTGGTGGTGCTTGACCCGGCGTGCGGTTGGCGTTTCTGTCGGGCAGTTGTCCGTTGAAAGTTGTGTTGTTGAGGGACAGTGTTGCCGCTGCGGCACTGACGTTTTTTATCCCGGAGACGGTGGCGAGAGCGCTCGACGCCAAGGTCGCCGTTCCGCGCGCGGTGTCGAGACGGGACCGGTGAACAGTGGTCGTTCCGCTCGCTGTGCTGCCATCAGCAGCGCCGAAGTCGAACTGGCGGGGACCGCCTGCGGGCAGTTGGCCCGCGGCCAAGGCAACCGGGGTTTGGGTGACGGTAATGTCGGTGCCCACCCCATAAACGGAGGCAAGCACGCTCTGCTGTGCGACCTGAACGCCAGCGGAGACTCCGTTCACGATGATGACCAGGGCGATGGCGAGGGCCATGCCGACGGCGACGATCGCGGTTTGCCTGCGGCGGCCGGCAAGTTCGCGCCTGAGATAAGTAATGAACATCATTCTCCAGATCTGGCAGCGAAGCTATTCTCAGTGCCGGGGAGAGGCTAGGGAGGTGGACTGTGTTCCAACTATGGTCAGACTGGGAGTTTGCCGTGCACATCCAGATGAACGTTGTTGCACCACATTACTGATGCTGAGCGTGAAGCTCTTCTTCCGCGGCAGTGGGCGGCGGAACACGTGTTCCGTCACGTTGTGCGGCAGCGCCGGCGGCGATAACGATGACAATTCCAAGGATCTGGATCAGCGCCGGGGTTTGGTGGAGCACAACCAATCCAAGAATCACGGCGATCGCGGGTTCGACCGCCATCAGGGTGCCGAACGCGGTGGGGGTCATCCGGCGCAGCGCGAGCATTTCGAGGGCGAAAGGCACAACGGGCAGCAGGAGTGCGAGTCCGATTGCCGCCGCGACAGTCGTTAAGGTTAGGTGGCCCGCGGCCTGCGGCACCCCGACGATAGCGGCGGTGGCTGCTGCTACAGGAATGGTGAGGGAAAGCGCGGTGATACCCGTGAAAAGGTCGCCGATTCGTTGGGTGAGCACAATATAGGTGGCCCAGCAGGTTCCGGAGAGCACTGCGAAGCAGATCCCGAGGAGGTCAGCGGTTCCAGACCACGGTTCGGTGAGAAGAATTACTCCCACGAGCGCTAGGGCTGGCCACGTCAGGGCGCGAGCACTGTGGCTCCGAATGGCGGCGACGGTCAGGGGGCCAAGGAATTCGATCGCGACCGCGGTGCCCAGCGGTATCCGTTCGATGGCGGCTAGGAAAAGGATCGTCATCAGCCCGGTCGCCATGCCGAGGCCAAGAAGCACCGGCAGATCGACGCGCCGGATGTTCCGTAGTGGTGGCCGCGCGATGGCAACAAAAATGAATGCTCCCGCGGTGAGCCTCAACCAGGCGGTGCCCGCGGCACCAACTTCGCCGATAAGTCCGACCGAGAGCGCCGAGCCGAGCTGCACAGACAACATTGCCGTGACTGCGAGCGCGGAGGCAGGCAAGGTAATTGTGGCGCGGCTCAATTCAGCGTCCAGTCCGTGCGCGCACCCATGACTGAAACCTAGCGCAATGCCGTTTCAGTGCAAACCAGTTTCAGCGCGAACCAGTTCACATGGCCGTGACGACGCACACCGATGTGAGGCTATTTCTTGCCAGAAATTGTTCGCAGCAAGAACGCGATGACGGCAACAATCAGAAGGACGACTCCCACCCAGAGGAGGAAGTTCAGCGACTGCACGATGCCACCAGTTACGAGGAGGACGACGGCGATGATGACAACGATCAATACGGGTAATGACATTCGGGCCTCTTCGTGACATTCATTAAGTGAACAGTTATCCGATATTTTATCCCTAGTTTGGGGGCCTTCTTCACGGTGTCTTGTTCAGACCCACCCTCGTTTGGAGTGGCACGGTTGGACCAGTGCACGACAACGCACATTCGCCCACGTCGCTCAGCGCTCTAGAACCCTTCGTAGGTGTTGAGATAGACCTCGAGCGGATGCCGGAATGACTCAGTGTTTGTTTCGCCGGACTGCACGGTGAACACCGTCCCGAGAACGAGGAGCACAATGACCAGACCCGATCCGCTCTGCACCCATTTAATGAGGCGAGATGGCCCGCTGGGGAAAAGACCACCCACCAGAATCATGATCACTCCCATCGCGAGCAGGACCCACAGAATGGAGTCAGGGACGAGCGATGATGAGTGACCGAGCCGTGAGTTGCGAGCTTGTTTGAAGGTATCGAAATCTTTGTAGAGGCTTCCGACTTCATCGGTCGACAGATAGTCGGTCTGCGCGAGCTTGTAGGCGGCATCAGAAATGTCATAGACCATGTTTTCTGCGTCGGCGCTCAGCACCACCTGCGGAGCGTGGGCAAGTTCAACGTCGCGGACTTTGTGAGCGTAGGCTGCGAGTTTGTCGCGGAGGGCTTGTGCTTCGGGGGCATCAATCGCCTGGGTGTCTTGGGCGATCGAGGTGACAGCGGCGGACTCCTTTTGGATGTCCTGAAGGGTCGCGTTGGTTGACTGCCACGATGTCACGATGGCGAAGGCCCCCAGGAAAACGAAGGCTGCCCCGGCGAATCGAATGATCGCCGTTGCGACGTTGTCATCGCTGCGCACCTCGAGATCTTTCTTACGGGTAAACAGAGTCAAAAACACGGTCGCGGCAGTGAAGGGAATAACGATGGTGGTCCACTGCAACCACAACGGCCATGAGAGAAAAATTTTCATGTGCTGGAATATAGCGGATCAGGAAATCTGAAAAGTTAACGGATGTGGTTTCGTGCTGGAAGTTAGCCGAATCGAGCGCCGACGGCCTTAGACCAGATGATTCTGCCGTTTTGGAAAGATTGCGAACGCTCGCCACCAGCCACAAAAGTTGTGGCCCCGGTGGGCCAACCTAGCGTGCCGCGAAACTCGCTTTTGCTCGCATAGAACGAGTAGATCGGACCGTAAACCTTTCGGGTGACGGTGGTTGCCGTCCAGTAGATCGCTCCCTTTTGGAAGGCCTGTGACCTACCGGCGATCCCGCCGATCGTTACTCTTTCCACGTTTCCGATCGGCCACCCCAAGGCACCCGCTGGGCCCGACGCGGGCCCGTAGGCGGCCAGGAACGATCCGCGCACCGCCCGAGCGCCCGTGGTGACAGACCAGAACATCGTCCCGTTCTGAAACGCTTGAAACGTTCCTGCGATCTTGTTGCCCGTTACGGGCGTGACGTTTCCGATCGGCCACCCCAAGGCCCCCGCTGGCCCAGTTGCGGCGCCATAGGCCGCGAGAATTGTGCCGCGCACCAACCGAGCGCCGCCGGCCGTTGTACGATACATGGCGCCGCCCTGAAAAGTCTGCCGAACACCTCCTCCATTGACCGTTTCGGTGACGGCCGCCGCTGTCGGCCAGCCCATGTAACTGGCCACGCCGCCGGCCGCTGCGTACAAGTTAGTCAGCGACGCTGGGACGGCCTGTGCGCCGGTCGCTGCCGACCAGTAAATTGTTCCGCCAACGAACGATCGCGTGAGCCCGCCACCCTTGGCCGTGATTTCGCCCACGGTGCTTGTCGCTACTCCCAACCAGCCGCTTGCTCCGCCCTCGGATTGGTATAAGGCCGCCACAAACTCGGGCCCGGTGGTGGCGGTGGGGGAGCCGAACCACTCGTTGTAGAAAACCCAGAAGTTGCGATTGCCGTAGGACGAACAGGCATTTCCGGTTCCGCTGAGGTTGGCCAAGGCCGCTGCGTTGGGTTGGTATGGCGTGTAACTGTAGAGCGCTGCAGTTCCGTAGTTCTGGATGTCGATAACGGAGGATCCGCACAAGGCGTTCGGATGCCATTGGACGGCCTTCAGCCCTGGTTGCGTCGCGAAATGACTGGCCTTGTAGGTGTTAAGTTGCCGAGAACCTTCGTACACCTGATTACCGAAGCCCAGGCTGGCGACAGCGCATGGAGCAGTGTCGGGGCAGGCCATGCCCATGGCACGATCAAGGGCTGCCTGACTCGGTGAGGACTTCAGGATGAGCCCTTGTTCTTTTTGGAGCGTGACGAGAATAACTTTGGCACTGATCCCACAGGCAGCCTGCACTCGATAAATAATTGTCGATGCGGCGAGTCCGGTGCCACCTGTGAAAGCACCACAACGCACGTTGCCGGTGGTGTCAGAAACAGAACGTGCTCGGCTTGCGACGGTGAAGGTCATGGTGCCGAGCCCGCTACCGTGCGCGACAAGGAATGCCTGAATCTGGGCCTCGGTCATCGCGGTGGCGTCATAGAAGTTACCGTCGGTAATGATTTTGCCCGGATTGAAGTCGCTTCCCACCACGGCTTCCGCGGGTGCGGCCGACACCGTCAACCCGACGCCAAACATTATGAAAGTCACGGCAATGGCGAGGGCACACCTCGTGCCAAGGAGCCAAGCGAGCCCCCGCGTCGTGCCAAGGAGCCAAGCGAGCCCCCGCGTCTCGGGGGTCGACTGTTCTCGCCACTGCATGAAAAACATTCTACTTTGATAGGGGCTCACGGTGCAGGCCCGTGAGCCCCCTAGTGCCGCTGGAACCCGGGTCATCCGTGGCGATGGCAGTGTTACTTTGGTCGATGTGATCAATAAGGAATGATTCGATGAAACTACTGACTCTACGAACGACCAACGGCACCCGGGCAGTGCGTCAAGATGGTGAGCTGCTGACTGAGATTGACGGCTTCACCGACGTTGGTGAGTTGCTGAAGAATCCGGACTGGAAAGCGATCGCGGCGGTTGCCACCGGTGCCATCCATTCGCTCTCGGGCGCAAGCCTTGCGGCGGTCATCCCGAACCCGGGCAAGATCATTTGTGTCGGGCTGAACTACCGCACCCACATTCTGGAGATGGGGCTCCCATTACCCGAGTACCCGACACTCTTCTCCAAATACGCCGAAACGCTGATCGGTTCGAGCGACGACATCGAGCTTCCGAGTGAAGACGAGGCTGTGGATTGGGAAGCGGAGTTGGCGGTGATTATCGGAACCGCAGGACGACACATCAGTGTTGCTGATGCAACCGCGCACATCGCCGGCTACACAATCTGTAATGACGTCTCGATGCGCACCTGGCAGTTCCGCAGCGTGGAATGGTTGCAGGGGAAGAACTGGGAGCACTCCACCCCACTGGGCCCAGCGCTGGTTACCTCCGACGAGTTCACCCCCGGTGGCACGATCCGCTCCATCGTCAACGAGGAGGTGGTGCAGGAAGCATCCACCGGCGACCTCGTTCACGACGCGCAGTTTCTGGTCTCCTACATTTCGACGATGATCACGCTGAAACCCGGCGATGTCATCATCACCGGCACTCCCGAGGGTGTGGGGCACGCACGGGAACCGAAACGCTATTTGGCGGATGGGGATCTACTCACCACCACTATCGATGGCTTGGGGGAACTCCGCAACCGAGTAGTCGCGCGGGGATGACCTGCGCCCTTAGCGCAGGCCGAGCGCCGTGGTGAGTTTTGCATCGAGGTACGGCGCTAACGAGGCAGAAAAGGTTCGAGTCAGGTGATTTCCGTCGCCAATGACCACGATGCCGCCGATTGCCACATGGCACAGGGTGGCATCGCACAAGTAATCGTTCAAGTCGACGAGGTGGATCCCCGGTGTCGGTCGACCGAGCACAGCATCTACTTTGGGGTCGCCGTCGCGGGCCGACGCGGGAACAGCGCACGGGTCATCCGTTCCCGAAGCGCTCACGCAGGTGGGCACGTCACCGAGTTGCCAGTTGGGGGTATCGGCCAGAACAACAACCTGCTTGCCCGAGGCAACCCAGGAGTCCCAGGTGCGCTGCAGGTTGGCGGCGGACACGACGCCTTTCGCACCGCCACTGGGTCGCGTCTCCAGATAGTCGCGCGTCATGCTGGCAGTCAGCACCACATCGATGTCGTCTCGCGCGGCGATCTCGGCGACCACGGCCGAAGTCCAGATATGGCAGGCCGAGGCTCCTTCGGGATACCAACTGGCCTCGATGCTTGGGCTGAGAATTCCGGCGCACGACGACTTGACGTACTCCACGATGCGCCACGACTCCTTCTCGGCAATCGCGTTGAGAGCGCCGACCCAGTGATAGGCGTGGGAGTCGCCGACGAGCGCAACCGTCAGTTTCGCCGTCTCCTTGCTGGCGCCGAACTCGCACGCTGTGACCGTCGACACCTCCCTTTTCGTCAAGCAGACCGCGCCGTGATCGGCTTTCGCATCCATGTCACCGCTTGCGGCAACGGCAAGGTCGGTGGAGAGCAATTGGTGGATAGCCTCACAGTCGGCGTCAGGAGCCATGGCTGCTGCGGCGAAGCATCCGGTGGTCGCGCGCTGCTGGGCATCGGCGACGGATGCTGCTGCCGATCCAGCGACGACGGCAATACCGCTCGCGCTCATGCCGATAACGAGAGCGGTGGCGCCGGCGATCCAGAGGTGTCGTCTGGCAGAGCCCTTCACCAAATACCGTGCGGTGCGGATGGGATCTTCGACGAATTTCTTGGTCAGATAGGCCAGAAGGATTGCAGCGGCGAGAACAGCTATTTTGCCCACAGCGCCGAGTGGTGTCGAAAACAGGTACGGCCAGAAAACGATCAGCGGCCAATGCCACAGGTAAAGGGAGTAGCTGATGTCGCCGATCACCTGCACCGGACGAATTCGGAGTGCGCCGGAGACGAATAAGCGTGACCTTGGCGAGCCCGCCCAAATCACCATCAGCGTGCCGATCACGGGGAACGCTGAGACGATTCCGGGCAGGGCGAAGTCGCCGGTGATGAGAGCCATGGATGCAACGATGGTCGCCCAGCCGGCCGCTGCAACGCATGCACGAAAACGCGGGCCTGCGTTGGTCCCAAGCCGCGCGCCGAGAAGAGCGACAAGCCCACCGAGACCGAACTGCCAGGCGCGGGCGGCGGTGTTGAAGTACGCGGCATCCGGTGCTGCCACAGAAATCCAGATGCTGAATGCCAGGCTGATCGCTGTGACGATGGCGATCACGCCGAGGATCCACGACTTTGCGGGGATCGAGGACGGTGCGGGGATCCACGATGTTGCGGGGATCGACGTGCGGGCGCGGTTCCGGTTCACGGCGGCCCCGACGGCCACGCTGATCAGGATCAGCAGAGGCCAGACCAGGTAGAACTGTTCCTCGACCGAGAGTGACCAATAGTGCATCACCGGGCTGGGGGCGCTTCGCGATGCGAAATAGTCGACGGCGTTGGCGCCGAGCAGCCAGTTCTCGAAGTAGGCGGCGCTGGCGCTGACTTGACTGAGCGCATCGCTCCATAGGGCGTGCGGAAGATAAACAAAGGTTGCGACGGCAACAAAGAAGAGCACAAGCAGGCTCGCAGGCAGCAGGCGGCGAACTCGGCGAAGCCAGAACTGTCCGACGCGTATTGAGCCTGTTGCGGCAACATCCCGCACCAAATGCCCGGTGATGAGGAACCCGCTGATGGCAAAAAACATGTCGNCCCCGAGGAACCCGCCGGTGAAGCGCTGCGGCCAGAGGTGGTTGAGCACGACCGCGAGTACGGCGAAGGCGCGCAGGGCTTGGATTTCGGGGCGCACGGCGGTTGTGCGGGGTTGGAGCGCCGGTTCTTCTTGCCTGTCGTCACGCTGTCGCTCAGTAGTGTTGTTCATTTCCTGACTCGCACGGATTCGATGAAATGAAAGACGTTCACACTCTAGTTTCGCCGAGTTTGCCACAAAGAGGAAATCCGTGCGGCGAGTTCTGGTCGCTTCTTGCCGATTGGTGGCCGAGGCGAGCGCACTTGGTCGCGCGACTAGCTGCGCACTATTGGCGCGGCCGCAACCTTCCGGATGCCGATCGCCGAGATTACGGCTCCGATGGCGAGGAGCACGGCGCTGAGGGTGAGGGCACGGTCGAGCCACGTGGCATCCACGACCGTTCCGATCACGGCACCCAGGAGGGCGACCGCGATGAGGCCAGCGATGCGGGAGATGGCGTTGTTGACGGCGGAAGCGATTCCGGAGCGGGCCGGTTCGATCGCACCGAGAACGGCGGAGGNGAGAGGCGCGACCGTGATTGAGAGGCCGAGACCGAAAAGCAGCACCCCGAGAAGGGCTTGCGACACGAAATCGAACGGCACGTCAACTGCGCGAAGTGAGAGGAGACCGGCGGCAGCGATGAGCGGTCCAGCGGTCATAAACCAGCGAGAGCCAAAACGCCCCGCGAGGCCGCCGAAGACCGACGAGAAGACGATTAACATGATCGTGAGCGGCAACATGATGAGGCCAGAAACGGTGGCGCTGAGGCCCGCAGCCTGCTGCAGGAACAGAACGATCACGAGGCTTGAAAGCGAGAGTGCCGCGTAGATCGCAAACGTCGCAGCATTACCCACTGCGAAGTTGCGGTTGCGAAAAAGCGAGAGCGGCATCATCGGGTGCAGGGCGGTGGCTTGGCGCACCATAAATCCGGCGAGGCACAGCGCGCCGACAATCATTGGCAGGAAAACGATGGGGGATGCCCACCCGAAGTTGCCCTGCTCGATGAGCCCAAACACCNCCCCGCCCAAACCCACAGCGCCGAGAAGTGCACCCCACCCGTCGATGGGAGTGCGAACGGCCGCGGGTTGGTTGCGCATCTGGGCCATCAGAATCAGGGTCACCACAATCGGCACGACGTTGATGAAGAACACCCAACGCCAACTGATGGTGTCGGTGAGCAGCCCGCCCAGAAGCGGGCCGACAATAAACGCTGCCGAGGTCCACGCCGTCCAAGCACCGATCGCCCGCGACTGCGCCGCTCCCTGATGGGTGCCCATGATGAGGGCGAGCGAACTTGGCACCAGCAGAGCGCCTGCCACGCCCTGTAGCGCTCGCCCCACAATGAGAAGCTCCGGTGTGGGGGCAAGACCGCACGCGATGGATGCCACTCCAAAACCGATCAGCCCGATGCGCAAAACAGCGACCCGACCGAGCAGGTCTGACAATGAGCCCGCAAGCAGGATGAGGGCGCCCAGAGTGATGAGGTAGGCATCCACGATCCATTGCTGGACGCTGAGCCCGCCGCCAAGTTCTGCGCTGATTGCGGGCAGCGCAACGGTGATGATCGAGCCATCGAGAAACGCGACGAAGGCCGCAAGAATTGCCACGATGAGTGCACGTCGGTTCAGGATTGTCTTTGCCACTACGTCAGTAAAACAGGCGCGGGGGCGTTCTACAAGATTCTGAGTGCCACACTCACCAGATGAGAGCGGCGGCGTCCAACTGGTCGGCGCTGCAGCTAGAGGTGTACGTACCTGTCGAATAGCCGAGTTTGCCGATCGTTGCGCAATCCGCCATGTACTCGACGGCGGGTGCACCCGATATGCCGGTCAAGGCCTCATTCGCCGAGATGATGTCGCTCCCGTAGTACAGCCACTGCCGAGCGTGTGCCGCCTCGTGAACCAGCACCGAAATACCAACCCGGTTCTCGTAGACGTCGCGCAGGGCCGGGTCAAGTTCAATCCTCACGGGCGTTGACTTGACTCCACCAACCCACGCGCGGCCACAGACGTAGTACCCGTCGCACAGGCCGTCGACCCAACTGATGGTGGAGTTGGGTGCGAGTGCAAATACGTATCCCTCAATGTCAAAACCTGCCACCGGGGCGATGGGCGTCGCGGGCGGTGCGGGCGCACTCGGTGCCGTGGCTCCACCACTTCCGGTGACCGTGCTGATGGGGGCGATGGTTCGCCGCGCCGCCATGCGGGCTGCCGCTTCAGTCGAAGCTTTCTCTGCCGCTGCAGCAGCTTCTGCCGCGGCAGCTGCTGCGGCCACGGCTGCAATCCGATCCTGCTCTGTCTGCCAAGCCACTTGAGCTTTCGTGACCGCCTTCATGCTTGTTCCGAGAGAGTGCACGGCTCGCAATAATGCTTCGGTGGCGCCAGACAGGCTCTCCCGGAGGCTCTGTGCGGCGGCGAGTTCATCCGGAGGCCACACGAAACCGTCGGACGGGTTCTGTTCCGCACGAGCGAGGGTGGCCGCGAACTGTCGGCCGCTCTCTTGCTGTTGACGCAAGGCCGTTCGGGCCTTCGCAATTGCTGTGGTGAGTTTCTCTCGAGCCACCTCGTCGAGGGTTGCACCTTCCGAGTCATTCAGAATCTGCTCTGCGTTTCCAATTGCGAGAGCGAGCGCGCCTTGTTGCTCAACCAGGGAAGCCAGTTCCTCGTATCCTGTGCCAATTGAGTTCTGCATTTCTGCCTTGGCCTGGCTCTGCGCGGTCGCATAGCTGTGGAAGCCAATTGCTCCGACGCCAGAAACAATGACCGCACCAACGGTCACCGCGGCAATGACGACACGTCGGGAGAGACTGAACATGTTTAGAATCCTAGGTCAACAAAATTGTGAACTAAGGCAAAGTCACTATCCGGTTCGGCAACACGATGTTGCACCGAGGAATCGGTCGAGCCCACGAAAGAACCGACGTTATCGCGCTGATAAAAAATGATCACGCGACCGTGACTGAAACCAACGGAACTGTCCTCGGGGAATATCAACTCGACCCGAAACGGCTACCAATACACAACGAAAAACACGTGANCCCCCGTTTCCGGGGGTTCACGTGTCCACGATGTCCTGAGACATCACATTTGTGCGCGAAGGGGTGTCTGGTTTCAGGACATACCGGACACCTGTGTCACGACATCCCGGACACTAAGGCGTTCCTCCCCCTGATGTGTCAGGACATAGTGGACACCCACAATGTGTCATGCCTAAAGCGCACGTCATCATCACCGCGATCACCGTCCAGGGCCTCTCCTACCGGCAAGTCGCCACCCAATACGGAGTCTCAAAATCCTGGGCCCACCAACTCCACAAACGCTGGCTCATTCACGGTGACGAAGCCCTCACACCGAGCTCGCGTCGCCCCCTCAACAGCCCCAACTCGCTGCCCGAACCACTCCGGCAGCGAATCCTCCACCTTCGCTTCGAGCTGACCAGCACAGGCTTCGATGCCGGAGCCCAGACCATCGCCG